>SMTZ1_10001339_pt1 | contig 24519 bp, 20 predicted proteins | sample DeeMarSWOR136_30_FD_25667 | JGI IMG/M metagenome (IMG submission 25667) | reverse complement strand
TTGTACACGAAGCAATTGCGTATCTGGTGCTCAGGAGCCTCGATTCCTATGGATCTTATATTCTTCGAATTGAGCAGCCTTATCGTCCTCAAAACACCTTCTTTGCCATGTTGCATTGCGTGATTGTTCGCGAGCGAGACCACATTGAACCCTGCATACGCCAAGCCGTCAATTGCTACTGAACTCATTCCTATTTGAGGATATCTGCGTCTCATCCAACGATCCCGTCCTGGAGCTACGCTCTCCAAATTGCCGAAAGCTATGTCTGCGGTTCTTATTTCCTTTGCGATGTGATGGAAGGGGAACCGAGGACCGTATTGTCTGATGACAGAGCCCACTCCACTGCCAGTGCGTTCCGGTGTATCACCTAACATGATGTCGCCTACAGCGACGAGAGTCACCTCCCCAGTGCTCTGGGGCACCGGGCTCTTCCTCTGTTCTGATGGATTGCGTGAAATAGCCTCCATGCCGAATCTCACGTCTGCGTCTCACATCGTCTGAGCACGTCCAACAACCGAGCCGCATCGACATCCCAGTTGTACCTTTCCCGCACCGCCCTTTCACCATTTTCGCCCATCTTTTTTCTACTCTTCTCATCGAGCAGAATTCCCACAGCTTTGCAGAAACTCTCTACGTGAGAAGATTCGAAGATTACGCCACTTCTGGTCTCCGCGACAATCCGTTTCATCGGTTCAATGTCAGAGACCAACACGGGTTTAGACATCGCCATGTAATCGAATAGCTTGTTAGGAATGGTGTGTGCCCAGTGGCTGCAATACGGGTAGGGAATTATGCCGACGTCGCTCGAAGCGATATACTCCGGAACGAGTTCTCGGTCAACGTATCCCTCGAAATATACGTGTTCTTCTACTTTGAGCTCCTTCGCAAGCCTTTCAAGACGAGCTTGAGCTTTACCCCTGCCCACAATCACCACTGTCACGTCCGGATGTTTCCTTACTAAGACGGGTAGAGCTCGGATGACGAAATCAAGACCACGAGCCATCGAAAGGAGACCCACATAGATCATTCGCAACGTGTCTTTTCTGAATTGCGTAGATCCAGGGAATGTCGGAGGTCTTCTCGAGAATTCGTCCAAGTTAGGAGTATTACTCACTATTGATATTTTCCTCGGAGAGACTCCAAATCGGAGAAGCCTGTTCATCGATTCCTCCACAACCACAAGAATATGGTCTGCCGCCTCCACTGCACACTTCTCAACGAGTCTTGCCATTGACGGGTTTCTCACGATAAGGTCCGTAGCCCGTCTACCCCCAAATTGCCACAGTGTCTTGAGCATCAGAGGATAACACTCAGCCATGTCCAGAATCACCGGCAGACGATGCACCTTTCCAATCGCAATTGCGCTCAGGGCGAGAGGAAGATCTCTCACCATAATGCAGTCAATTGAGTTCGCACGCACTACCTGTTGCACACAAGCTATCCACAGTGGACTGAAGAAGGCGGGGAAAGTCGCGTAATAGTTCAGTCTCCCCATAAATCGAGGGAGATGAGGCAGACGAAATATATGAATTCCATTGTAGTACTCGTACAACGGCTGTCTTCTGACATTTCGAGATACCAGGAATACGTCATGGCCTGCTTCAATAAGTGTATCACACATTTTCTCCACCCTAACGTCCCAGGGGTAGTCCCCGTCAACTATTTTGCAAATATTCATGTCACAGCAGGAGCACTGACTCGACAGGAGCTCAGAAACACCGATTCATTCACCGTTCCTCCTTCGTGCTCCGCCCGCACTCCTCTCAGTCGGTTCCCAGTAGGCCTCAGAACTTCTGGACAGATACATTACCCAACCAATCAACACCGCGCAGCTGCTTATTACCAAGTAAAGCGGAACCGAAAGAGGCGATTTCCGTATTCCAAAGCACTCCGCCACAATACCCCCGGCCACAACGATACACAATAGCACGCTGATTATGAGTAAGATGGTGCAGGAAAAGGACTCACAGAGTATCACAGCACATACAATGAGTGCGATTCCAAGAAATGGTACCGTCCACTTCAGAAGCTTCTGGCTGATCAACTGCACAGAGTAGAAACCGTACTTGAATGGATTGAGCAGCTCTTTCATTGAAAAGAGCACATCCAGCCCTCTTACCACCGTTCTCACTTTTCTACGAAATTCCTTTTCAATTGAACCTACAGTCTCAACGTAGCTCCGCGCCTCCCGTTCAGCAACTGTCCTCAATCCGTGTTTCTTTGCGATAAGCGACGATGCAAAATCCCGAGAGAGCCCCGGGTTCAGATTCAACGCAATGTTCCGTCGGATTGCATAGAAAGAACCGCTCGCACCAACCGATGAGTCAACCCTGGACTCAAGCCTTCTCAACCAAGTCCCGAACTTCACATACATACTCTCACCTTGGCCTCCAGAATGTCTCCATTCTCTATCCTCACTCGTCACACATCCAATCCTGGGGTCATTGAAGTTCCTCACTATCCTCTTCAATGACTTCCTCTCTATCTGTGGGTACACATCTGTGAAGACTATTATTTCGCCTGATGCTCTGCGAATCGCGAGGTTTTGTGCACTGGTCTTTCCACCCCTCTCAGGAAGACGCGCCAGTCCAACATTCCTCTTTTCGTACTCAGCGACGATGGCATCTGTTCCATCAGTCGAGCAGTCCGAGGCAACGATCACCTCCAATTTCTCCCTGGGGTATTCCAGCGCGAGTACGTCCTCTATCTTCGTTCGTATGATCTTTTCTCCATTATGCACCGCGATTATGAGAGAAACTGAGGGCATGATGTCTGCCTTGTCTACAGCCTTAGTCCTGAGCCTTGCAAGCAACATAATCAGCAACGGATAGCCGAAGTAAACATAGAAGATGGTGCCTAAAACAATCCAGAAGATATATCTAATCATCCATTTGCCTCATTGTTCTCGCTCAGTCCACTTTCTCATTGTTCCGCGGCTCGAACCACCGTTCGCGCTCTACCATATTCTCTTCTCACCCCGGCAGATAGGTTGCACATGATACTCATCATCGGCTGATTCATGTGTGTTCACCACTCTTGAGCCGACATAGAAGTCTCACGGGTAGCGTCCGAAATGCCGAGAATAACAGCATTATGAAGGGAAGAGGATCGTCTGAAGACCAAATCGCGAAACTCTTCTGCCCACGGAGCGACTTCAACCATTCTGTCAGGGTTATCCTTCTTTCTCGTCTGTGCAGCAAAGCTGCAGCAACATCCCAAGTTAAGTGTACCCACTTGACTCCCTCTGAAAAAGTCGAGATTCTTGGGGCTTTGTGTCCCGCAAGATCACGATATACGATGTCAGGCAGATCTACACCACTCTTCACCGCCATATCCACTCCTGTGAAACTGCGTGGGTTGACCTCAATCAGCTTGAATTTCCCATCTCGTGGGTCTTTCTTGAATTCGATGCAGGCCAGGCCCCGCCATCTTAGACTTCTTAAGAGTTTCATTCCTAGTCGGACCACCGTCGGCTCCCAGACACTCTCCTGAAAGGATCCGTCTCCATATCCAGCCTGGGTCTGTCGCAGTTTTCTCTTCGTAAAAACAGCCATAGGGTTCGAGTCTTCTCCGCAGTAGGTGAGGAAGCTGAACAGTTCCGCATCCTGACCCGGAATTCTCTCCTGAACCATTATTCCCATTCCGCTTCTTGCCATTCGTTTATACGCCTCAACCAACCCCTCTTGGTCATTCACCACTACCAATTTCGCCATCTTGTACTCTTTTCTCTTCCTGGAGTACTTCTGCCAAAGATGAGAATAGTAGGGCTTCAAAATGCATGGATAACTGACGGAGTGGCTGAGTGACTCCACCTCGTTCACAGTCTCCGGGTAGTATGTCCTGGGGATTGCGACGCCCAACTCTTTGGCAAGGCCATACTGAGTCCTCTTACTGGTAACAGCTTCCACTACAGATTGCTCTGGTAGCGAGAAGTTGAAGTATGGAGAGAGTAATTCCCGGTTTCGAGAGACAAGGAGAACATGAGCGTCGCCGGTCGGAATGAGTGCCGCCTTGCAGGAAAGTCTTTTCCCTCTCTCTATCAGAAATTCGAGCCAGATCTTCTCATTATCTTCTATCTCTGGCAGCGCAATTCCCTCGCAATATCGGGAGTATAGCCCAGGTGAAGGAGCCGAGTCCAGCGCAATGACCGAGACACCCTTTCTCCCGAGGCTTCTGATGAAACTGAGACCATTTGGCGAAGCTCCGAGAACGAACACCAACGGAGCATCATTCTCTACCCTGCTCACCAATTGCCTCCTTCGGAGATGCCCGAGGCCAACTTCTGCCATGTGAAGAAACGTTCGGACTGCAGGTATCGGATCCTTCAAGGAAAGCAATGCCCATTCCTTTTCTCCTCTCAGAGAACGCACCCATTTCCTGAAGCTGAGTGTGCCTTCTTTTCGATAGTAAAGGAACGCTCTCAGGTCGTTCGCCAGGTAAATCCACTTCACTCCCGTTCTGTAGGCCAACTTCCTGCGGACCGTTCTCCCAGTAGTAAGGTCTCGATACGCCGTGAGAGCCAGGTCAACCCCGCAACGTCTTCCCAGAGAGTCCCACAGCCCGAATCGCGCATTGATCTCGATGAGTTTGTATGCTCCGTCCCGACGATCTTTCTTCACTTCGATCCCACTCAATCCTCGGTATTTGCAGGTTCTCAGCAGATGAATACATTGCGCTTCCAGCTGTGAATCGTAGAAACTCTCTGCGCATGTAGCGCTGCCGAAATGGATGGGCATTATCCTCAGTTTTCTGCCAGCGAAGACTGCCAGAGGCTCGCTGTCTCCATTCAAGTATGAAGCAAAATAGCAGAGTTGATCATCCTCGCCCGGGATTATCTCCTGGAATATGAGGTTCCCGTTAACTCCTGCAAGCCGGTCATAGGTTTCCAGAAGTTCACGGGGAGACCAGACCTGAATAACTTTTCTGCCCCCGGTGTACGGCACTACTTGGTCCCTTCGCCATGAGTACGCGAGTTCCGGTTTGATCACACACGGATATTCCATCTCCTTTGAGAAGCGTACTGCTTCTTCCCGGTTTTTTGGCATATACGTTCTGGGAGAAGAGAAACCCGCCTCGTCTGCGATCTGGACGAGACCCCACTTGCTCACCAGCTTCTGCATAACTGCATGGTCAGGAAGGGCGAATTTGAAGTATTGTCTCAATTCATTCCTGTACTGAGAGATGAAGAGCGCGAAGTCATCGCTGGTCGGAAAGAGCACTCCCCCGTTAGGAGTATTGGAACCTATTCTGCAAAGCCATTTGACGAGCTCTGACCCGGCCGTGACAGGGTTCGGACAGACCATTTTCCGTCCGTATTTTGTGAAGAAGCCTACCCGCTTAGGGTTCGGATCAATTCCTATGACGGGGACTCCTTGCATCGCGAAATCCCTCATCATAGAGAGACCTGTCACGTAGAGATCACAGACTAAAACAACCGGCAGCAAATCTTCTCTCCCTGCCCCATCGGCTTCCACAGCAGCCGTATTCTACATCTTCCACTCAAACGAGTCCCTAGCGGATGAATCCGAACAGGCCCGCGAGTTCAGCAGCGAACAGACATTTCGAGAACCTACCTCCCGGTCCGGCCGCAAACCCCTCATGTATGATCCTTCTCTTGAGCGAATATAGATCCACGCGGGATGCGGAAAGAGTCGTGCTGACAGAACATGCACAAGTATACCCACTCTCCATGACGATTTTCCGTACCGTCTCATCCCAGTTACCATTTGGATACGCAAAAGTCACGCATGGCTTCTTGAGATGCTTTTCGATGGTCTTTTTCGAGCCGCGTATCTCCTCGGATGCCATGTCGACCTGAATGGACGGCATGATCGGGTGTGTCTGAGTGTGTGACCCAAAGGATATTCCGTGGCTCGCCATCTCCTTCACTTCATCCCAGTCGAGCAGTATCCTTGTCTTTTCCAGGCTCACCAAGGATACTCCAGTTTTTTTGGACAGATATCCAAGGATGCAATCCAATTTCTCCACCGAGAGACCCTTCATAGATTCAATGAGCGTGTGGATCCCATTCACATCGGTAGGCGCTGGAAAATAGTCCAACTCTGGACCCAACCACTCTCTCAGGAACTGAGGTGCTCGGATTCTCAATTTGCCCGCCTTTTTCAGAATGTAAATGACTTTCTCTGGCCAGAACCACCGTGAGGTTCCGATGTGATCGGTAACCAGGAAGATCGTCGCAGGTATGCCATATTCTCGAAGAACAGGATATGCATTGGTATAGTTGTCTTTCCAGCCATCGTCAAAGGTAATCACCGCGATTTTCCGAAACTGCGAACCTTCGCTGGCAATGAGTGGAAGTCTCTCCAGAGAGACGATATCGTAATGGTCCATTAAATATGCAATCTGTTCACGGAATGAATCGGGACACACTATTATCGCGGAAAGAGAGCACTCGGCTTCAGGGTCTCTTCTCGCTACGACTCGGTGGTACGCCAGTATCAAAGGTATTGAATCGTGCGTCCTCCTGCACCAGAGCCTTAGGAATCCACTGTAGTAAGCCATAAAGGCAATCACCCAACGAATTGTCCTCGTAATACGCAGTCTCATGCTCATACCTCTCCCCATCTGGACGCAGTTCTCAATATCTCAACTATCGTGTCTAGGTCTTTCTGGGCCACGAAAGGAGTCACAGGTAGAGTGAGCAACCGAGCGGCAATATGTTCAGCGTTGGGATAGCGGCGTACTTCTGTGAGGTTTTGTGCTACACCAGGGATCCTCGAGAGAGGGACGCCGTACATACGTGTGGCTCCGATTCCGCTCTGAACCATTGCTCTCAGGATTTTGTCCCGCAGATGAGGCGAGCGACAGATTACAGGAAGACGAAGATACGGAATGTGCGCATCGGCTCCCGGGATGGAGAATAGAGAGCCGTCTCTTTCCTCCGTCAGCCTCTCAACCAAGAAGCGTGCTCTCATCGAACGCTCTCGATTGATCGAGTCGTTGAGGGAAAGGCAAACCGTGCCCAGGGCCTTCAGGTATCTGCACAAAGATTCGGTCTTGAAATCGCTCACATACTCAGTCTTGCCCAGCCCGAGCAATGGGAGTGAATTCGGAATCCAGTAAAGATTGGGGTGGACGAAGAGAGAGTACAGTGTCACTTTCGCGAGTGAACTGAAATTGGAGAAGAAGGAGTCCCCTTCCAGTCTCCCCACGAACCTCTCAATCTTCTGGGCCAGACTACCCTGATCGGTGACGACAGCTCCTCCTCCGAGCATTGTCAGAGATTTGCCCCTGCCGAAACTGTAGAAGCCGATATCACCGATGGTGCCCAGCTTCGCACCATTAAGGTCTATTCCAAAGGCCTGGGCAGAATCCTCAATGACTAATGTTCCTGTGCCAGCTGCAACATCCATCGTCGACGCGACATTCTCTGGTATGCCAAACAGGTGTACAGCGACTACACAGAGCGTCTTGGGGGTGAGGAGTTCACTGAGTTGCTGGAGGTCGAAGTCAAAACTGGACTGGGCGATATCACACAGTCTCACCTTCATACCGGCTCTCGCCGCGGATGCTACCAACGAAGGACAGCAGTATGCGGGAATCACAACTTCATCTCTGTCCGTTTCCTCGCCCATTGCCTTAAGGATAGTATAGAGCGCAGCAGTACCCGAGGAAAGCAGATAGCAATTTTTGCTTCCTAAATAAGATTTCAGCGCATCAGTAAACGTGCTCTCATCTTTTGAATACGAATCGAGTACAGCCTTAAAGACATTCCTGAAAGCTATAGGATGACCCGCTGGAGGAAGGAATCGGAGCGACGGCCGGTGAATCATCGAATGCATTCCTCTTCACTGAGACATATACTTCCGGATCTGGGGCCCCACCATTCTCGTCACACTGAGCGGGAGACGTTTCCATATCCCTATTGCGATTCTGTATTTCCAGGCTGCGGGATCCATTTCAGGTATTCGATCGGTCTTGTTGAGATAATACTGCCAATAGAGCTGTTTCACCTCCGCGCCGAACTTCTGCTTGAATCTAAAAGACCCGGAGTCTTTGCTGGACCTCCCCAAATTGAAAGAGGCGTAGCCATTCTTGCATCCATATTCCAATTGCTTCCAGTAGAGATATTCGTTAGGGTTAAACGTGAAATACTCCCTCAGAGAAGACGCCCAGAATCCCTCAATTGAGTGTCTGAAGAGACCTACAAATGCAGCACCTATTGCCCTTTTCTTATGTGTGACTGTAAATACGAGCATTTCGTCTTTCAAATCAGACAGAGTATTCAAGAAGAAGTCCCTACCGTACACAGGTGATCCCAGTTCTCTCATGTTCGCGCTGAAGACTTCATAGAAATCTTCAAGATTCTCTTCCTTCCCTACTCTCACCTGCAAACCGGCCTTCTCTCCCTTACGTATTATCTGGCGAAGTTTCGGAGTGAGGCGGCTCCACAGCTTTTCCGGATCGGCATCTAACTCGACAACCATGCTCACCTTGTCTTGTCTCGTGATGAGGTTCCTGTCAATTCTCTCCGTTTGCCTCAGCTCCAGATAGTCCACGTCTTCTCTTTTTGTGATCCTTACTGCTTCATCCAGAAGAAGGTACTCGATCTCTTTAGTGTCCGCACAGATTCCCCCACAATTGAGAAAGGGCATTGAAACCAATGACTTCCCGAAGAACGGATGGCCAATCAATACCATTGGCAGTATTCCTTTGATCGTGCCGCCATCTTCGGCAAGCATGTAGTATGTTGTATGTCCGAAGCTTCTTTCGATCACTTCTTTCCAGCCTATGCGATGGTACAGCGTGGACTTATCTGACTCTTCAACGTAATTCTGCCATCGATCACGGTATTCGCCAGTATAGTGAACTACTCGCACCTATTCTCCTCCCACCTTCTCGTTCGTTCCAGCAGAATTCTGTGCGGTGTTCCTCAGCGCTGCTATCATTCCGGTTATTACGTAGAAGTGCGGATAGTAAGCGGCAGAGAGGAATGTACCACCGACAAGAAAGGCAATGAGACTGACATCCAGAGCGAGTGACGTAGTGTGCGCGAGTCGTGAGAAATCATCTTCTTTTCCGACAAGGTTCTTTCGTATTCTCCTGTTATCTCGAAGATTGAAGAAGACGAAGAGAAGTAGACAAAGAATACCAGGGAATCCCAGCTCACCCAGAATCTGGAAGTAGACACTGTGAGCAGCAATTGCGGACCGTACACGGGCAAGTGGTGGACGATATATCATTCGATAACTCTCACTGAAGTTCCCGGGGCCTACGCCCACGAGAGGATGATCCAGAGCCATCTCAACGCCTGCTTTCCACGCGAATATCCTTCCCTGGGCCGAAGCATCCTGTTCGTAGCCTCTGATGGTGGCCATTCTGTCGAAGTACCGTGTAGGGGCAAGAGCCAGTATCCCCCCTACAAAGACGATTACCACAATCAGACTGAGTACTCTTTTCCGAACTTTGACGAGTGAAAAGACCCCTATGGATGCGAGTGCAACAGTGCCACCTCGAGACCCAGACAATACTACGTTCGCGACGAGCATCAAGAGAATTCCAAATGCGAAAGCCCTCATCTTTAGGGATTTCCCAGCCCAGAGCAGGAAGAAGGCCAGGGGTATTGCCACGTTCAGCGCCAGAGCAAAGTCATTGCCGTCACCCAAGAAATCTCCCAGGCCCAACGTTGTTTCCACTACGACATCGTATTGAAAGAACAGTTTGGGAAACGCGATGACCGCAAGAATAGCGTTTGTAGCCAGGAACACCAAAAGAAAAGCCCTCACTCTTCGCGGTGTGTTTACTGTCTGGCTGATTAAGAAACAGAGTATGGCGTATCCTGCGAAGCTCCTCAGCTGGTTGAGCGCAGCTACCCTATGCATCGCCTCAAAGAAGGACAGCGTCATAATTAGAATGAGCGCACCTAAGAGAAATACCTGTGGGCAAAGGAAAACCTTGGTCTTTCTGAATAGGGAAACATGAAGCGCCCAGCTCAAAAGCACCCAGATTGCCATAATCAGATTTGGATGTATTACAGCAAGAGCTGGAACGAAATGTGTGATTCTTACGTAGTCGAGTAGCACAATTCCCAGTATCCCGAAGAAAGGATATATCAAGACGGTGAGCGCGAGAATGAGTACCACACAGACACCTAACACCACCGAAACGGGCAAGATGAGACAGAGTACTCCAAAGAGAACGGATATTCCTACAATTCCAGCGAATCTTAGGCTGAATGGAAATATCGATCGTACGCTTCTGACTACGGTCTGCATCAGTTCTCACCTACAAGTATCCGGTTTTCCACCTCTCTTCCATTGATCCACCGTCTCGCACCGTGTGAAGCAATGTTTCTCTATGGGCTCACCGGACCTCCAGCATCTACGAGAATGAATCATCTGCGACCCAGCACGGGAACGACAGCAAACAATATGCTTCTTGCCTTCTGCAGCTCGCTCTCGTGAAAAAAACGGGCAGCCAGGAGAGCGCCGGGAAAAAGCATCAATCCCGCCAACTTTAGAGCGATTCGAACGCTGAGCCCTCCGGAACGTATGAACGTCGATAATCCGTACACCAGGAATCCGCAGAGAAATAGAATTCCAATTCTTCTCCACTCAAATGGTATATAGTAAATTCTTGAGGCGACCACGTAGGTCGCCAGAACTTGAACACCATATGAGATGGCCGTTGCGACAGCTGCACCAATCATAGAGTATCTCGGAATGAGAAGAATGTTGAGGCCAATGTTTGTGGCTGCCGCTATCCCTACGATGAACGGGAGCGCATAGGTCTTTCGAGTAATGAGAACTCCTGTCTGTAGCACGTCGTTGGCACACTGCAGCACCATTGACAGAGATACGAGAGGAATGACGGTGTAGGCAGCCAAATAAGCCTTGTTTGCGATCACTTCCACGATCTCGCGACTGAGGACGGAAAGGCCGAGTGCCACTACTAGCATGGCAAAGACCTGATAGGTGAAGACACGCGCGAAAATGGGTTTAGGATCGCCTTTCTTCTCTAACTCAAACATGTACGCACTCCACATAAGATTAAACGGACCAGCAACGAGTATTGAAACGATCATACCCATCCTGTATCCCAAAGCATACAGTCCTACAGCATGGAGGTCTGCGTACATCCTGAGGAAGTACCTGTCTGAATAGTTGAGAATGAACAGCAAAATACCGGTGGGAATGAACGGAGTCCCATATTGCGCCATCTTCTTCAGTTTGCGTAGGGACAAAGTGAATCCGACTCTGCGGAATGTAATGGTCCATAGGTACGCCGTGATAAGAGACGCCGATAAGAAGGTAGAATAGAACACTCCCTTGACTCCAATTTGCAGAATGGCGATGAAGTATATGTTGAGTGTGATGCATATGAGCGTATACGCCACTGACATCAACACAAAGAAGGTCGACCGCTCCTCAGCTCGCAGCTCGGTCTTACACAGATTCATATTGAGTGTAAGGAAGAGATTGATCACGAGTAGTCCTACCAGAAAGGAGTATTGGGGAGTATCCAAGAGCAGGACTGAGAAATACGTGCGGAACTGGAGCAGGATGAAGACACCAACACCTGACCATAACATGGTGAATATGAGGGCAGTGCCAATCACCTCTTTTTTCTCCGATTCTGCTTCATAGTACGAATGATATCGAAGCAATGCTCTGCTCATACCCATCCCCAAGAAATACGCAATTAGATAGCTCGTAAGGTCCAGTATCTCCAGCACACCGTAATCTGAAGGTTTGAGATAGTGTGTGTACAGTGGAATCATGAAAAAGCCTATTGCTTTTGCTATGAGTATTCCGACCCCATAGATTGCTGAGTGTTTTCCGATCTTCTTTATCTCTTCAAACATGCGTCGTCTACTCCGTTCGCCAGAACCGATTTATAGACCTCCCTCACCTGTCCAGCGATGAGATCGATGTCGAACTTCTCTTCCACCCTTTGAACTGCCATCCGTCCCAGACGGAGTCTTGCTCCTTTGTGTTTCAGAAGATAGTCGATTTTCTCAGCCATTGCGTACGGGTCACTCGGTCGTACCAGAAGACCGCTCACGTTATCTTCGATGATTTCAGCCGGGCCACCTGTATTGGTAGCTATGACGGGCTTGCCTAAAGCCATTCCTTCCAGGATGACACGCCCGAATGGCTCTGGTTTGATGGAGGAGTGTATCAGGATATCAACAGTATTCATCAAGTCCGAAACATCCTTTCTGAACCCGAGAAAGAAAATGTTCTCCTCCATTTTCTCCTCGGCGACTCTCTTCTTCAGGCTTTGGAAATATGCTGGACCTTCCAACGGACTGCCAATGAGCAAACACCGCACTCTTTTGTACTCTCTCTTCAGGAGGGATACTGCATCGATGACAACTCTCTGCCCTTTCCACGGTTTGATGTTGCCAACGACTCCAATCACTGGTTCGTCATCTTCGAAGCCCAACTCTCGTCTCACGACGGACGGGTCTCTCACGATCCTCCCGGCAAAAGCTCCCGTATCGAGACCATTGTATATTACACAGGCCTTCTGGGCCACCGGCAGGCCGTGCACTCTCAATTCTTCTTTGATGTGTTCTGATACACAGATAATTCGATCATAGAGTCTGATGTAGAACTTCCCCGTCAGCGGTACCGCATCCAAGCCTCTCTGATGGGTAATACACTTTACGCCGCAGAGTCTCGATGCGATAAGCCAGTCAAATCCTATGTGGAATGCGTTGTTCAGGTGAACAAGGTCGATTCTTTCTCGTCTGAGAAAACCGAGAAAATCGCGAATCGTGTGAATCGCAGCGATCAGATTGTATGTTTTCTGAAATACCATGAGGACCATGCGGAATGGGCCCATCGGGAAGAATCTCAACCTCGGCAATCTATCCCTTATATTGAGCATTCTTGGCTTCTTGTAGACTATCACGTTGTCCGCAATTTCCTTGAATTCCTCAAGGAGGTAGTTTTCTTCGTAGAACATCACAATCAACTCATATCCGTATCCATTCAGAGCCTTAATCAACTCCAGTAGACTTACGTGAGAGCCACCCGTGGTACCCACATTGGCCTGCTCAACATACAATACCCTCTTTTTCCGCACCTTCACCTCTTCATCCTAGTGGAAATGGCAGTCCCAATTCTCGTGGGTAGCTTCCTGCCACAGCCAGCGAAGGTCGCCCATACAGCATCGACAGAAAGCCGATCTGCAAATTCCTTCTCTCTTACGGAAAAAGAGCAAAGACGAGTTGACGATCTCTTCTTTTCCCACAGCTCAGCCTTCTTTCACCGGGGAGGAGCCTTCGCGTGGCCACGTCGAAGATAAAAAAGAAGTATTCCCCCGACTGCCAGGAACAGCCCTAATACTACACCACCCCAGAAAATGTGCATCCGATTAGAGATAGCGTGGCCCAACCACACGTACCCGGAGGAACCTATGACTCTGTGAATAGCCAATTTGCAGTCTCTCTTCATCCTTTCCCAGGCGATCCTCGAAGTACTGAAGATGCCAGAAAAATCTTCCATCTCCATATCCCCTCTCACTTCCAGCCTCGGCAGCACATATTCCACACCTTCTGACGAACTCATTCCGATGTTCGACGAACATATTGCTTTGAAACCGTTGGCGTTGGCTATCTGGACGACACGATCATCGTACCAACCTCCCGGTACACACAAGAAGTCAATCTTACAACCAGTCAATCGTGCGAGCACCTCTCTTGATTTCAGCAACTCATGCTCGATCTCATCCTCAGAAAGTCGGTCGAGTAGTCTGTGAGTGTGAGCATGCGACTGAACCGACATTCCCCGACGGGCGAGATCGCTCACCTCTTCCTCTGTCAGGTGTCCACTCTTTCCCACCGCACCACTCAGAACAAAGAAGACTCCGCGAAATCCATATTCTTCCAGTGCAGGTAGGGCACGTGAATAGTGGTTCGCGTAGCCATCGTCGAAAGTAATGACCACACAATTCGGGGGCAGGGTAGTATCTCCGTGCTGCGCCTTCCAGACGTCGGCAAGCAAAACTGACTTCATGTTCATCTTCTGAAGAAGTGCAAGCTGCGCCTCGAATTCACTGATTGGAAGCCCATATCTGCTCTTCTCTCCATGGGACTCCGTGATGGTGTGATACATGAGAATCGGGATTCGTCTGACATCGGATACCTGGAAGTAGGTGTCGAGATATATGGCCGCACACCAGACTCCGATCGGCATTACGATGCACACTGGCACAAGGTATTTCCACCTCACGGCACGCCATCTCTCGTTCACAGTTCTTCCCTCTCAAAGTCATCCATCCCACTCTCTACTCTGTTCATAGCAGTCCTCTCTCAGAGAGGCGCGATTCGTACAACTCCATGTATTGCTCTGCCATCCGATCAACGGTGAAGCAATTCTCATAAATCCGCCTCCCATTCTTTCCCATTTTGAGCCTCAAGTCATCGTTGGACAATAGCCTGACTACCCTCTCAGCGACTTCGTCAGGGTCCCGCGAATGGATCAGATAGCCTGACATTCCGTCTTGAACAACCTCAGGCACTCCCCCTACGGCGGTGGCTACAATGGGAACGCTACTCACCATCGACTCGAGCAGACATACCGGCATGCCTTCATAATGAGATGTTAGTAAGAATACGTCGAAGATGGGAAGCACTCGTTCTATATCAGTGCGAGCTCCGGTAAAACAGACTTTGGACCGTATACCAAGTTCACTGCAGAGCTTCACCAACTTGTCGTACTCTTCCCCCACGCCCACAACGACAAACTTCACATTCTGAACCTTCCGGAGAATACGTCTGGCGGCCTCCATAAACAATTCATACCCCTTCTGTTTGGCCAATCTTGCAACACATCCTACGACCTTCTCGCCTGCTCTCACATTGAACTCATCCCTCACTAACTCAATCTCATTGTCATCTTGAGCGGGAGAGAAGCGGACTCCGTTGTAGATGATAGAAATCTTGTCGGGCCGTATTCTTTCGTATTCGATCAACGCTTCTCTCACATGACGAGATACTGCTACAATCTGATCGACGAAGTAAGACGCGATTTTCTCAGCAGCCATGTACCTACGTTTGTCTGGAAACTTCCGCACATGATCTGTATGAATGATTACTGGTGTATTCGCCAGCTTCGCACCCACCACTCCGTCAAGAAAGGCCGCTGTGTTATGTGAATGTAGGATATCTACAGCCTCACGAATGAGTGCGCCTCTCACGGCCAATCCCCGTACATAGCTTCCGATCCTCTTCTGCCCTGGAGACAAGTGAACCGTATACCCCTCCTTTTCAAGCTGATCGGCATGGTATCCCTTCTTGTTGAGACAGTACACTACTACGTTGAACCGTCTTCTCTCCAGGCCACGAACGAGATGTCCTATTATCCTCTCTAGCCCACCTAACCCGAGTCCATAAGTCAGTTGAAGTACATTAATCCGTCTACTTCGGCATATCATACCCGGCCTCTTGCATCTCTCTCACCATCTCGAATGCGTGAACAAAGTCTCTTTCCAGCAGCAGACCTGCAATCCGAGAATGTGCTTTCGCTGATTCTATTCCCCTTTATCTCTCTTCCTCTCTTCTTTCACTTCCGGACGTCTTCTCTTGCAGCTCTGTCCGTCCGTTCGGTGAATCCGCGGCAAAATTCTGTTGAACCCAGTCTACCGTCTTCTCCAAAAGTGCTCTCAGCCACTCAGATCTCGTGAACCCATGGTTGGCACCGTCAACCACGAATATCGAGTACGAGTCCCCAAATGTATTCCCGTTCTGCAGGAACCGCTCCTCAAAATCCGCTTCGAATGCCCATCTATACATGTCATTACCACTGAAGATAAGGAGAAGAGGTCTTTGAGAGGAGCAGTATGACTGAAACGATTTGAAGAAGTGAGGGTTAATTCGATCATCATCTCGGCAACTGCTGTGACTCCTCGGCTGGGATCTGTGCAATGTCCTTCGGATTTTCGAAGACATCGATTTCCACATCAGTCTGTAGTCGCTCTTGAAGGAGAGAAGACGCAACCAAGATCGGAAACTCACCATTCTCTTTATGTACCCTGATACGAGCAGATCCGAGAATCCAGGGGGCATCTTCTCTGTAAACCAGTCGCTGGATCCACTTTCGAGCATAACAGGCACATTCATGAGCACGAGTCCGTCTACACAGGGTTCTCCTGCACCCGCAATCAATCCAGTGATTGCTCCACCGCACAGTCCCATAAGAATTACTTTGTCAACCTCTGTCATCTGTCTGACAAAACCGACGGCTGCAAGTGTATCGGAAACAAACCCGCCCGTCTGCACAAATCTCCAGAATTCACCGAACACGCATCTTCCTATTCCACCTTCGCTTTCACCAAGTCCGTGAAAGTCGAAACGAAGCACATGATACCCCTGAATACAAAGGTTTCGTGCTATCTGGATGTACAACCGGTTCTGCCCGACTCTATGCTTGTAGCCCGGACAGAGCAAGATAACTCCCACCCCGCGTGGTGCTCGATCGGGTGTGTGGAGAATCCCCCTGAGCTCCGTCTCCCCGTTCTTGAATGATACCGTGGATTCCATAGTTCAAGTGATTGAGTTCATCCATTCCAGAGTTGTGCGAAAGAAGACTTCTGAATCAGGAATATAGCATTTCTTCTCCAGCCAAAAAGGCTCTTCACTGACGACACAACATTCACTCTTTCGATGTGCCATGTCGTTTCCGATCAGTTTCCGGAGCAGAGGATCTGTTTCTCCCTTCGTTTCAATATCCACGACAAGAATCGGGTATTCTCCACACCGATAGCCTTTGAGTGGATCGATCTGAATGGCATCAGCGTAGAATTCTCCGGAGAGACGGTACCCCTGCACGTTGACTTCGTTACCCTCTAGGAGTTGATTGATCAACTCTCCTCTTGTCACCGCTATCTTCTTCTCGGTAACCATTTGCATCGCAAGATGTCCACGCAGAAATTGGTGAAGATAAGCTTTCAGATTGAGAACGGGAGCCCATAGAATCAGCAATTCCACCTCTCTAAGGTTCTTGGCAGCCAAGAGCGCTATGGCTGCTCCAAACCTCAGGCCAAACAGGGCCACCCTTTTAAGGCCAGTTCTTCCTTTCAATATCTCTATAGCTCTCAAAACATCCTCGGTGCGTGTAGAGAGATCGTAATCTACAAACTCACCGTGACTGTCTCCTGTACCCCTGTAGTCGAAACGAAGCACGGAGAATCCATTCTCAGCCAAGATGCGTGCGAAATTGACCAAAACCCTGTGGGCCTCCTGCCTCTCCTCAGCAAAGGGATAGCAGAACACCACTCCTCCTCGAGAGTCTTCAACAGGATGGTGCATTACTGCGAAGATCGGTTCTCCCCTATTGGTGAAGAAGAAATGCTCTTCCAAGTCTCCCCCCTCCTTTCGATCCTAGATTCTCGAGTAAGATCCTCACGATCCGTTTCGCAGCCTTCCCGTCCCACAGTTCGGGCACTTTTCCGTCCTTAGAGTGCCCATCAAGAATTCGCAGACTTTCTTCCAGTATCCTCTTCGGGTCGACACCTACAACAGTATTCGTACCCTCCACCACAGTGATTGGACGCTCTGTGCTCTTGCGAAGTGTGAGGCATGGAACTCGTAGCACGGTAGTCTCCTCCTGTATTCCGCCTGAATCAGTCAGCACAAATTTGCTCTTTGACATTAGCCTTAAGAAATCAAGGTAAGGAAGCGGTCCAGTCGGAAGAAGTCTTTCTTCGCATGAGAGACGACTGAGATGTTCCTGCAGGCCATATTCTTCGATTCTCTTCTGGGTTCTCGGGTGGATGGGGTACACTACCGGAATGTGTTGACAGAGTTCATGCAGAAGAGTGATAAGGTCCGAGAAAGTCTCCTTCGAGTCTACGTTTTCAGGTCGGTGCAAGGTAAGTACTGCATATTCCCGCGACAGAAGGTTCAGTTCTGAAAGAACAGAGGAACGAGAAGCCTTCTCTCCATACTTGAGAAGTGTATCGATCATCACATTTCCCACCAAGAAGATCTTGTTCGGTGCAATACCTTCTTTAAGCAGGTTTTCTTTTCCACTCTTTTCTGTAACGAAAAGGTAATCAGAGATGGCATCAGTGATAAGTCGGTTTGTCTCCTCAGGCATCATTCTATCAAAACTGCGCAGTCCTGCTTCAACGTGAGCGACGGGTATGTGGAGTTTTGTGGCCGCCAGTGCACAGGCTAGCGTGGAATTCACATCGCCCACAACAATGACAAGGTCTGGACGGTGCTCCACGAGAACCTTCTCAAATCTCATCATGATCTGGCCAGTTTGCTCCGCGTGTGATCCTGAGCCAACACCAAGATGTATATCGGGATCGGAGAGACTTAAGTCTGCAAAGAAGGTAGCAGACATTTCATAATCGTAGTGCTGACCTGTGTGAACGAGTATGAACTCTATCTTCTCATGTTTCCTCAACTCTTCGACAATGGGTGCCATTTTGATGAAATTGGGTCTTGCGCCCACGACGTTCACGATGTTCGCTCGTCTGTCACCCTTATTCATCCGGTCTCACCGCCTGTGGCACAGACCTCATTTAGCAGTAATTTCTTCTTCACCAAATCCAGTGTGATGGGGTCCGCAGGCCATTCAACTCTCTCGAGCGCATCGCTCCTCGCCAAGTATCCCTCTCTCACCAATTTGGACAGCTCAAAGACGTAAGGGTTATATCCATATCGCTGCTTGTGAAGCTGATTCGCAAACGAGTTAATAAGGCAGTTTGTGGAGTTTGGATCGACTCCATCAGGCCTCGTCCACCCGTACGCTGATATTCCTTCCAGTACGTCTTCTTCATCATACTCTATGAATGATAACGGACTTATATGATAGGGAAATCTCACAGCGTGTTTGAAATGTCTCGCCTCCAGAAAGTACGGATTAATCCCATCACCTGCTATGCGGTGCAATGGCGTGTACACCACCTTCTGCATGCTCTTCATTATCATCGGATTTGTCTTGAAGATGGGTGAACTACCGGCGACCTGACCTGGACTCCAGCCAAATACTACAAAGGGGATGGACTGCTCTATCGCCGTGCGGAGCGACGCAAACTTCACAAAAGCGATACAGGATGTGCATATCGTGCTAGCCCTCTCCACAGTTTTTCTCGCGTAAAGCTCACCTCCTGCAGCTTCAACGAAGATCTTTCTCAACAACGTGAAGTCGGGTTTGACAAGTAGGTGGTCTACTCCCGCACCTTCGACCACCCTTCGTATATTCTGGTGCGCAACCTCCGGAAGAAATCCATTGTCAAAGGTGAACGCCAACACTTTGCAGCCGTATTTCTCAACCATCACCTTAAGGGTGTATGAGCTGTCCTTCCCTCCGCTGTAGGCTATGAGGCAATCGTAATGCCCATCGCGGGGGACAGTATCGAGAAGCCAAAGGAATCTCTCTTTGAATCTCTGCTTCGATTCTTGCCATTTCTGGAGATTGTCCTCGTACGTGATACAGTGGTTACACTCCCCTTGTTGGTGAAAACTGACACCGGGAAAACATTCGGGAAGTATACACCTTGAGCATCTTCTCATGCTCTTCTCCTACAAGTGGGGGGGCGCCTTTCGAAGGTGTTCACTCAACGTGTATTTTCGCTTTATGTCCGAGAAGACTCTCGATACCTGTTGTTCAGTGAGACCCATTACGTGCGTGACGTCATCAATCGGGATTTTCTGTTCCCAAGCATACAAGAGCAAGTCGAGTTCCTCATAGGGGATGCAGAAGTAGAAATCTTTGTCGCTCACCTCATAACTGAACGTATCGGGGCTCGGGGTTCTCTTGACTATCTCTTCGGGAATGTCCAGCCATTGTGCCAGCTGATATACTTGTGTCTTGTAGAGATGTCCGATCGGTTCTGCGTCTACACCTCCATCTCCGTACTTCACGAAAAATCCCTGAATCGCTTCAGACTTGTTGGTAGTCCCCATCACCATATAGTGCCTCTTCTCGGCATGGTAATACAACATGGTCATCCTGGTGCGTTGTTTCATATCGGTTGCAGCCATGAGTTCAAGATAATCGGTCAGCCCAAGTCTCCGAGACTTCGTGTTTCCTGCTGAGTCCACTATTTCCAGAGAAAAGATATTCATCCGGTCTCTTTGGAGTAGATCCTGAGGAAGAATCATTCTATATCTGTACGAAGCATCAAACTCAGGAAATGACCGTTTGACTACCTCTTCCCTGCTCGAGTACACGCCGAGACTGTCCAAGGTTGGGGAAATGTCAACCTTTTCAGTCTTGATTGCTAACCGGCGCGCCAGAAGCTCTGCGTAGACGAAACTCACGGGATTGGACTCTTTTTCGGGAAGGATGAGTCCTAAAACCCGGTCTTTCCCGAGTGCACGTTCACAGAGGGCAGCGGTCACCGAGGAATCAATCCCGCCGCTGAGTCCAACAACTACTCCTTTGCGCAATCTCTGGCCAGTCACCCCTCTCATGAATCGGACGATTTCCTCAGTCACTTGAGCACAGTCAATTCTGAGGACGTCCCTTCCAAATATGTGCTCTCCCTTCACCTCAGCTCGTCCTTTTTCACTTTTCCCGTCGATGTCTTCGGCAGAGAGGAGATGAACTCCACAAATCTGGGAACCATGAAATCTTCAAGATTCTTCGCACAGTAAGCCATAATGTCCTTTTCCGTGAGTGTGCTTCCATCGTTCTTTACCACAAAAGCTTTCACCGCCTCGCCAAGGATTTCATCCGGTACGCCAATGACGGCTACCTCTCTGACCTGAGAGACCCCATAGATCACGTTCTCTATCTCCCTGGGACTCACCTTCTCTCCTCTGCTCTTGATTATGTCATCCTTGCGGGCTACAAAGTAGAGGTACCCTTCTTCATCCATCCTAAAGAGATCACCGGTATATAACAGTGACTCTCCAAAGAAGGGACCGGGACGAAGCATCTCTTTTGTCTCCTTCTCCAACCTCCAGTAGCCCTTCATCACATTTGCACCTCTTACTACGAGCTCACCGACTTCTCCTGGACCGACGCGCTCATCCTCTCCGTTCACAATGTATGCTTCGACATTTGGCATAGCCTTCCCCACGGAAGTAGGTCTTCTGTCAAGTTCCTCTGGTGGTAGGTAGGAGACCCGCTTACACTCGGTGAGTCCGTACATCGAATAAATCCTCGTATGCGGGAAAATCTCCCGCAATCTCTGAATATGGCTTAAGGGCAATGCTGCTCCCGTGTTGGTGATGTATCTGAGGCTGCTCAGATCATACTTACCGAGATCCTTCAGTTGCAGTAGTATGGCGAATATTGTGGGCACACCGGGAAATCCAGTGACCTTCTCAGACTGAATCTTGGAGATCACGGCATATGGATAGGCGAAGGATTTTTCGAGCACAATCCGCGCACCGATCCTGAAGGCCATGAGTACCTGGTAGAGCCCATAATCGAACGAGAGGGGTAGGAAATTCACGATCACATCAGAACTCTTGTTCCCGATATACTGAGTTATCGATGTAGCAGCTGACACCATGTTGAGATGCGTAAGCATAACCCCCTTGGGAATTCCGGTGGTTCCAGATGTATAGATGAGAGCAGCCAGGTCGATATCAATACATCGACTTGCAGGGAGTGACTCCGATTCCCTTTCCATCAGATCGTTCATATTCAATGCACCCTTGACGTACCCGTCTGTGACGATGATACGCTGGACGGACTTCAAGTGAGTTGCAGCCTTCTTAGCAACCGCGAATCTTTTCATGTCGGTAATCAGAACCTTCGCCCCAGAGTTTTTCAGTATGAGATTGAGTTTTCCTGACTTCATTGACGAATTCAGTACAATGAAAACACAACTCGCCTTCAGAATTGAGAAGATGGAGATGACCGCCTCTGAGGAATTCTCAAGGAATATCGCAATCCTGTCTCCTCTCTCTACTCCATTCTGGAGAAGGACGTGAGCGAGCGAGTTTGAGGCGCGGTCCACCTCCTGATACGTCATTCTCTTTTCACCGCAGACCAGCGCAGTCTTCTGGGGATGAAATTTTGCACTCTGGATTAGAAAGTCGCACACCAGCACAGAATCCCTCCTCACAGAGAGAGTTTCTTCTCTATGTATCTAAGGAGATTGTTGATGGAATCGAGATTCTCTGGAATCAGTTCCTCATCTTTCACTTCGATGCCATAACTGCCTTCTATGAAACTCACCAGCTCAAGCACACCAAGAGAATCGATGATTCCATTATCCAAGAATGAAGCGTCCCCGCTCAATGCAGTTGGATTGCGGCCTATCATGAAGTTATCGGCTATGAATCTTCGTATCTGCCCTTCTTCCACTTTCCGAATCTCTTCACCCAGGCGCATACTACCTCCTCCATCAGGTCTTTTGAAGGAACCATCCTATTGTCTTTTCCAAACCTTCTCTCAGAAGTACTTTAGGCTCATAGCTCAACAGCCTCTTAGCCTTGGCGATATCTGCCAGAGAATGGCGCACATCGCCAGGACGTGGAGGACCGTAGAGTGGACTTGTATGGTTGTCGATTAACTCTGAGAGTACGTCGACCAGTGAGTTGAGACTGGCGCGGTCACCGCACGCGATGTTAATCACTTCTCCTCCAACTCGCTTGGCCTGACACGCTGACAAAACGCCATCGACTACGTTCTCAACGTACACGAAATCCCGGGATTGGTTCCCGTCTCCGAAGATCGTCAGTGGATTACCTCTTAGCAGCGAGAGAATGAACTTGGGAATCACTGCAGCATATTCTGACTCTGGGCTCTGCCGAGGTCCAAACACGTTGAACAATCTCAATATGACGGTGTCCAGTTTGTGGATTGAGTGGAAGGTTTTGCAGTAGTACTCTCCAGTCAGCTTGGAGACGGCATACGGCGATATGGGTTCAGACCTCATATCCTCTCTCTTGGGAAGTTCGGGATTGTCTCCGTATATCGCAGACGAAGAGATGTACACAACCTTCTTAACGTTTTCGTCTCTGCACGCTATCAAGACATTGAGTGTCCCTTCTATGTTCACGGAGTTGTAAGTGATTGGATCTTCCACAGACTCCGCGACCGATGAAAGAGCTGCCAGATGGACCACATAGTCCATTCCTGACGTCGCTTCCCTGAGAGCTGCCAAATCCCGGATATCATCGATTACGATTTCGAGAGCGTTATCTTCGCAATAGAGGTCTTTAAGATTCTCCCATTTCCCGGTGGAGAAGTTGTCGACTACTCTCACCTTTTGACCCTCTCGCAGCAGTCTCTGCACCAGATTGGAGCCGATAAACCCGGCACCTCCTGTCACTAAGAACTTGGACATATTCCGTCAGCCTCTATCTGCGTCAACTGCATCCGTCCTCACTGCACCCTCTCACGATTCCACTTCTGCTCACTTCTCATCTCATCATCACAGCCTTCTCCGTAGCAGTGTAGTGCTCTGCCGTGAGACGATAGAAATAGACTCCGTTCGAAACCACTCTTCCGGACTCGTCTCGTCCATCCCACACCGCTTTACAGTAGCCGTGCCTGTACCCATCCACCAGAATTCTCACCAGTTTTCCTGATCCATCGTACACTCTTAGAGATGTGAGTGCGTGACTCGGCAGTTCGTAGAAGATGACCGTCGTCGCCGAAAAGGGATTAGGATAACACGGTGAAAGTCTGAAAGCTGGTGGGAGTACCGGAACCACCTGCTCCTCAAGGCCGACTCCAACCACGACGAACATCGACGGCTCCATCTTCTCGCCATCTTCAAAGCCATCATTCGCCCAACACACCCACCAGTAAGTCCCAGAAGTGAGTTCGGTGCTCACCGTCCAATCAGTTGCACTGTCACCTTCTTCAACTCCGTAAGACGCGTCTACAGTATCGGTCAGAGAAGAATCCAGATAGAGTTCGAATGAATACGTCAAGACGTCATTCCCGTCCGGGTCGAACGCATTCCAGACCATCAAGGTCGGTGATGACGTTCTCAGAGTATCACCGTGTTGTGGATTCAAAAGAACTGGCGCATCTGGAGCATCATTCTCTGAAACGACAGTCACACTCATGGTGTCACTCCCGGACAGTCCTTCCGGGTCAGTGGCTGTGAAGATAACCCGTATCGGTCCTCCCCACCAGTCCTCGGACGCACTGAAGGTAACCATATGGGTGACTGAATCTATGGATACGAAGAGGCTTTCCTGCAAGAGTACTTCATAGTGGTTGCCACGGCTCAGGCCATCGCGGTCGGAAACGACGTCGCGCGAGGATTCTCCTCGGTTCGCTCTGCTCCCTTTCTCATCCAGGATTTCCAGTGTCCACACCAACATTGAGTCAGGATGGTCATCTTCTCCATAGTCGTCCAGATCGAATGATATTGACGTGTCTTCAGAGAAAGAGGTGTCCGGAATCCCGCTGACGACGGGAGTCTGATTGGCCATACTCACTGTCGCACTGTCGATACCAACTCCACCATCATCATCCGTCACCTGAAGGTAAATCGTGTACACCCCCGAGAGACTCCAAATATGAACAGGATCCTCTCCCGTCGCATCATCATACCCACCATCACCATCCAGATCCCATTCGAACGTGTGCGAATCTGAACCCGGATCCGTCATACTCC
>SMTZ1_10009897_pt1 | contig 24522 bp, 19 predicted proteins | sample DeeMarSWOR136_30_FD_25667 | JGI IMG/M metagenome (IMG submission 25667) | reverse complement strand
CTCTTCCCATTAGCATTTTTCTGGCATAATTGATTTTTTCGCTGTTAATGCTTGTGATATAACCGTCCTTGAAAGCATTGCCACCGAATTCTCCCCAACTGTTCCAGCAGCATCCCATGATTTTGCCGTCCCAGTTTACACGTGGGCTCTTCCACAATGCATAACAAACACTGCGCATGTAATTCTTTCCGGTAGCTTTCATGAATTCCTCGCGCGTGACTGCGGGCCAACCGGTTTCAGCCATAACAAAATCCTTATTTCGAATCGGAGAATAGTGAGAATCCCACGACATTTTGGGAATGAAGCTCATGTTCAAATCCTCAGCCATCTTTTTTGCCAACGGGAGTTCATGCTCATTGTGGCCAAAAACTATAAACTGCCAGGTGAGCTCCGGATACTCTGTATGGTATACCTTTTTAAATTGATTGATAATCTTAATGTTATCAATCACCCGATCAAAATCACCCCCAACTCGATACATCCGATAAATTTCGGGGCTGGCACCGTCTATTGAACAAAGCAAATGTTTGAAACTATATCTGACGAGACCCTCAAGTACTTCATCGTGAACACTATTCAAATTGACCCCACTGTTGTTGGTCAGCGAAACATTTTTCCTGAACCCACACTCTATGATGGGAAGCACATCAGGATTGAGAAACAATTCGCCCCTGCTCTCAATATTCACCTCTTTAATATGTGGATTGTCATTGAGGAGGCTCTCAAAATCCTCAAACTTCAGATATCCGTTCCCAACAATCGGAGGATATCCTTTGCTGGTCGTAGGGCATGTGGGACATCGAAGCTGGCAGCTTGCGTTTCCTTCTATGGTTAAAATTTCAGGTTTCAACAATTCTGCCATACTAGAGTTCCTGTAAAAGATTCTTTAAAACAATCACACTGAACCTTATAAAAGAGAAGTCAACGATTGCTGGGGTTCTCCAAAGAGGTTCCATGCTACCTACAAACATCCATAAGCACAGCTTCTGTGTGCTCTGCCACCCGGTCCCAGTTGTAAAAACTGATCACATCTTTTCGAGCATTGATGCCTAATCTTCTTCCCTTCTCACGATCTCTTTTAAGCTCAAGTATTTTTTCGACTATTGTTTTAACATCATTGTCAACTAAGAAACCATTAACCCCATCTTTGATAACATTTGAAATCTGTCCCATATTGGATGCAATTAAAGGTTTGCCTGCCGCCATATAATCAAAAAGTTTTAAGGATGAACCATAAAATCCATACTCAATCCAATCATATTCTTTATACAGGCAAAGGCATACATCAATAGACACAAGGTAGTGGGGTAAATCACTATATGGTACTTTTTTTAATACAAATAGATTCTTAAGCACCGGAAATTTCCAAATACTGTCTCCAGTAAAAATGATAAATATAATATCTTGGTCAATATCTTGCATCCTATTTACTATTTCAATAATCAATTCAATTCCTTGCCATGGATTCTCAGCATTTCCCATCCAACAAACCTTAAACTTGTCCTTTAAATGAGTCAGTGCAGTCTCCTTTAAACTTTCCAGATCAAAAAGATGAGGGTCTGAGCCATTTGGAATATAATAAGCCCTCTTAATACCTAAAAAATCTTTAATATAGTCTTTAAGAACTTCAGAAACACCAATGCCTGCATTAACTAATTTAGCTAAGGATTTTCTTTTCCGATTCTCACTGCGTATTAAAGCATCACGTTTAACCCCTGCGGGGAAGCTCGCCTTTAATTCTTCTACCGGGGCATTAACTTCCCACACAACAGGAAGGGAGAAAGGCCTGATTAACTTGAGGAGTGTGGATTTTTCAAGAAAGGAATGAACCGGTCGTCCAGCTATCCTGATATAGAGAACATCTGAATCCCTAGCTAATTTAATTGCACCCCATTTTGAGCGTTCAAAATTTATGCACGCAGGATTCCCATCAGCCAGACAGGAAAGAATCTGGTGCCCCCTCTTCTTCAGTGCCTCCACTAATTTAAAGCCATGAACAGACCTACCAGTACTTAAAGGATAGTAAGGAACGTAAAAAAAACCTATTTTCAAAATATTCACCCTTTATGTATACATTTTAAAATAATGTTCCAAAGGCTGTTTATGCTTTTTTGCATAGAAAAGTTATCTTCAATATGTTTCCTTGCCCTTTGCCCCACTTCCAAAGCCAGTTCCGGTTTCTTTGCCAACTGGATCATGTGTTCTGCCATTCCATCTATATCAAACTCATCTACCAAAAATCCTGTTCTATTTTCAATAACGACATCTGTAATGCCAGCATGCCGTGTACTGACCACAGGTAACCCCGATGCCCCTGCTTCCAAAATTCCCACCGGAGTTCCTTCTGAGTCACCATAGCTTGTTGTTACAGAATGTTGAACAAACGATCTGGCTCCCCGCATTGTTTCTGCAACCTCGTTGTGGTTTTTCGGTCCCAAAAACTCAACAGCATGAGTCATTCTTAAAGCATGTACTATATACCTGCAAGGCTCAAGCAAGGGACCATCTGCTATCATAACCAGACGAGCAGAGGGACACCTCTCCAGTACTTTTCTGAATGCTAACAAAGTGAGGTGGGGTGCCTTCTTGTCCACGAATCGTCCGACAGTAATAAATACAGGTGGGTTTTTATCAGGACGTCCATCTTTGAATTGATCAATATCCACACCACAGACATTATAGTGGACCTTCTCTCGAGGAGCCCCGAGTTGCAGAAGCTGTTTTTCCATTTTGCGAGATACTGCAATAATAGCCCTGGCACAGGCAAACATCCTCAGATAATGGGATGTATAGGGCTCTAACACAAGATTGTTGTGTGCATCAAAACCGTGAAAATGAACAACCAGCGGTACCAGAGCCTTCATGCACGCATCCATTACCGCAACTCCAGTGGGACCGTATTCTGCCAGGACCACATCAACTTTGTGAGAACGAAGGAATCGTTTCAATACAAAAGCAGACATTCCATCCAGTTCTCTGCCACAAGAGAATTTTGTATGAGAAGTCGATCGCGTGAAGTACCTATGCAATGTCGTAAACCATCTTGATGCGATTTTAAGAGATCGTGGAACTAAAGGCTTGTCTCCATTTCCCTGGTGTGTGAGCATCTCAAGTCCATATAACACATATACTTTTGCGGGTAGGTGATGAATGTGGCTCTGGATAAATGTCTCGGAATAGGCTCCTTTATTCGTATGGATTATGCACACACTTTTACTGCTTTTTGGGATATCACTCATTTCAGCTGTTTCCTGAAGTACTATGCGGTTTTACAGCAGTCCCAGATAAACCGGTTATCAGGCAGCCTTCGTAAAATTCAGTCGGTAAGGTATCAATTTTTGCAAGTAACCACACTAGAGGAACACATAAGAAAGATACTGCAGGTCTCAAGATGAGACGATAAAGCCGATTTCCAGACCTCCCCCTGGCCCAAAGTGCAAGGATTTGTCCAAGGCTTGCATCAGGACCACCTAGGGGTTTGAGTTGGACATCTGCAAATCCAGCATTTTTCAAGTGTCTTTTTAGAGAAAAAGGCGTATAGCGATATTCATCAAATGGAACAGTGTGTAAACGCCAGAGAAAAGGCACGGTTAAGAACAGCACCCCTCCAGGTTTAAGGACACGTAAAATTTCTGCCATCACTGTTTCAGGATTGGGTAAATGTTCAAACACTTCTGTAGCCATTGCACAATCTACTGCACTATCAGGCAGCGGAATGATTTTACCATCCCAGACTAGATCCGGATTAAATGGACACTGCTCGTTCGGTTTCAGGTCAAGTGCAATATACCTAGACATGTTTTTGGCTTCAGCAATAAGAAGAGTTTTATAGGGCATGACTCCACTGCCTACATCCAGAACCACTCCATAAAACTTTGGCAGCACTTCTTTTAATGCTCGCTCAATCGCATTATGGATAATAAATTGCTCTAAAATTGCCGGAGTGCAGGGAACATTCAAAAAGCTGTATCGAAAACTGCTTTGTGTGGGTATACAAGATTTGAGGAAGCGTTTTGAAAAACTGAGTATATGCCTCACACGGTTTTTTACTAACACTAATCCTGTTGGGGTACGGTTGTCCTCACGTGCCAATCCCGGATGCACAGGGGGCAATTCTATCCGCCGTGGCGCGCGTATAGTGTTACGAGTATACTGTAGTCTTGTTATATCTTCAAACAACCCTATCCAGGATTTCACACAACCTTCATGAGAATAGCCATTCTTGATTGTAGCACAAGCAGCATTTGATAAGCGTTCCCATAAGCCTTTATCTTCTCGCAGCCTTCTCACAGCACTTACAAACGAGTCGCCACGATCAGAAACCAAAAGCCCATTTGTCCCATCATTGATCAGTTCTGGTATCCCGCTTGGTATCTTGAGACAAACAGGCACAAGGCCGCATGCCATGGCTTCCATGAGGCTGATCGGTAACCCCTCATAATCTGAAAGCAGTACAAATATCTGACCATCGAGCAGGTACTGTTGAATAACATCACTATCTACAGGACCTTTCAAATAGACCGGGAGATTTCTCCCTTCACGCCACAAAATTTTTTCAACCTCTGGGCGATCTGGTCCATCACCATAAATATATGCCTCAGTGTCCGGAATTTCTTTCACTGCCTGGCACAAAGCATGTATAACTGCATATATACGTTTTTGCTTTTCAGAAAGTCTTCCTGCATAGATCAGTCGAAAGGGTCCATCCGACAAATGGGCAGAAGTCTTCGGTACAGGTGCGCCACAAGGAATTTTTCGGATAATCGTAGCAATTGGCTTCCGCAAAAGTACCTGATGCTCCAAGTACTCTGAAACGCACACCAGAACGGACAGCTTATAATTTGATCTTCCACAGACAAACTCATCAAGCAAACCGTAGTGAAACTCGTCATCTGAATGCAGTACACCCACGGTAGGAATCCCTGCTTCCTTAACCCACCGTGCAGCATAAAAAGCAGGTACCATCAAATGCGGCACAAATATATCAGGCTGACTTTCACAAAGAGATTCAAGAATCCACTGAACGCGCTGTTTTGTGAACTCCTGTCCCAACACTGCTTTACAAAGAATGCCTTGATTTTGCAAAGCCATTACAGTAGGACAGAGTGCAGGATCAGAATGCGTAATAAATAAAACGCTCACATCTATCCCCTGTTTTTTTAGATCAGGCAGGAGTCGTCGTACCCATGCATTCGGTCCACCGAAGTACCCAGAGCGGTCATAAGCACAAAAAGTGACTTTCATAGCTTCTCTATAATTATTCCAATTCTTATATCTTACTCCTGAATTATCTGCAGAAGGATATAAAATCAGACCTTACATTTATTTTCTCTCTTGTAGTGCTTTGTATACTTCAAATGTTTTAAGAGCGATTCTTTTCCAGCTTAAATTTTCCAAAGCATAGTTTCTCGCAGCACTTCTGCGTTTTTGCTGCTCTGATTTATTATCCACTAAATTCAAAATAGCGTCTCTCATTCCTTCTATATCTTCCAGACTAAAATATTCCGCAAAAGATATATCAGTGTAATCCCGCACTCCACCAACACTAGTAGTGATAATGGGAAGACCACATGCACTTGATTCAAGAAGTGCATTGTTGGCTGTACAGTCAATTAAAGGTAAAAAAAGAAGAGATGCCTGCTGGTAAAGATCTCTCAGCCTACTATCTGAAATATCAGAATGCCATTTAACCTGCTCGTGATGTGCTATTCGATAAAAATTCGGATCATTAATTCTATCTCTAGGTACAATTAAATCAAAAATAATATGACGATTCCTCTCAAGAACTCTACTAATAACGGCAGCAAGTTTTTGAATATCTCTCATCCAGTGACCACTAAAAACGCAATGACACTCGCGAGTGGAATCAATTTTATTATCAAGAGTTGCCGGTTTGAAAAAATCCGTGTCAACACCGTGTCGTATAAAATAGACTCGTCCGGGAAGATATTCCTCAAAAAATCTTTTCTGTGCTGTGCTCACAACAATCAAAGCATCAAGAGGAGAAACTACATTTGGATTTCTGTGCACCATTCGCCACCAACCGGGTGATTGGTGTGAAGTTCCAATAATTTTTGCTGACAATCTTTTTTTGAGATGTGAAAGAAGTCCATAATCCATTTCAAGGTACATTATGTGCACAAGGTGGCCTGGATGTACCAGTAATTTGCATAGTACATCTACCTCAGCTAACATACTGTTACAATCATAATAAGGTAACCTATTAATTCTTGACGAGCACCAAGAGAGAATAAAATGCATCCTCCTTTTTAAGAAACTGTTATTTCTTGCAACTAGAACATCTCTTACATTTACTTGACTTAGTTTGTTTATATATCGATAAAGGATATCATATCCGCTGTGTTCCCCCATCCAGGGAATCCTCTCACGTAGAAAAATAACATCCGTAAAATGTTTATAATCTTTCATTAAAATAGTCTTTTATATGTATAGGTTATATTTCTACTTTTTGAGTATGGTATAGATTGAAACAGATTGCATCTTCCTTCACAGTCCCAAAAGCGTGCTCCACATAGACACTACCTTCTGACTAATCGTAACCTATGAGCTCTTGACTAATCTACAGTTTCAGTATTAGTTCAACATTTTTCCCAATTCTCGCAAATTTTCTTGATTATAATTTTCTATAAAATTTTCTGCATTTTTAATTAGCAATTGACGCCGAGATTCATCATCTATCAAATGTGATAATGTATCTATAAATTCTGAGTTTGTATCAGCTACTAAAAATGCCTTATTTCGCAGATACTCTAGCCCTGCTATTCCTGCCGAAGTAGTCACCAATGGTTTCCCATAAGACAAGGCTTCAATTGTCTTAATGTTCATACCTGTTCCGAATCTCACAGGATTAATCACAATGTCGGCTTCTTTATAAACTTGCAGAGGATCTTCAAATTCGCCCATAAAAATAATACCATCTTTCCTGTTTATCAGCCTACATATTTTACCAGCGATTATTAATGTAACATCTGGATATTTTATTCTTAGCTCACTCAAGACTGCATCTATAAAGAAATTTATACCATCCACATTGATTGGATTGTGAGAAGCTACAAACAATATTTTTTTTTCAAACGTTGCCTTTACACTATGACAATAACTAAGGATATGCCCTACCTGGATGATCTTTCTACCAGAAATGTGTGAAAAAAATTTTTTCTCGTGCTCCTGTATAGCAATAATTATATCTGCTCTGTTGAGCGCTTTGGTTTCCTCTTTTTCATAAGTGGAAAACCATTGTGGCTGCTGATTATTTTTCAGGTACATCTTATAACGATTGGTGAACATATCATGGGTATCTAAAACTTTAAGCACCTTCTCCTCAAAGTTTAAAAGTGCTTTTGAGAGGAAAATATATTCCACAAAAACAGTACCAAATTGCTCTTTTTTTTGTAAACCAACTATAAATTTATCCAATTTTTTGTCATACCAGTCATCGATATGAAAGTTATACTTTCGCTCATCAGAAGAATACTTAAAACTGTAGTAAAAACGTTTCAAGATATTAAGCGGTGGTGAAATCGGCAGTTGTTTTTTACTACAAAAGTAATATATCTTATCTTTCCAGTAGCAGTTCATGGCATCTTTATCGCCCTCCTCCAGCTCGACAAACAAAAAATGCACTTCAAACCCAAGCTTTTTCAGTGCTGCTGACAGATTATATACCCTTATTCTATTACCAGCATTTTGAGGATGTGTTGGTGTTGGAGATATAATTAAAATCTTTTTTTTGCTCATCTAAAGAAAGAATTGGTACAATTAAATAATATCATAAGTGATATAACTACTGAAAAACAGTGCTCACACATAATATTAAGAAGCGGTAAATGCTCTATCATAAATCTGCTCTGTTTCAGTAATCATCCTTAGGTAATTAAAATGCTTTTCAACCCTTTTTCCCCCTTCAGCTCCCATCTGTTTTCTTTTCTCAGGATCTCTTGCAAGCATCTCTATAGCCTTAGAAAGTGCAACCGGATCACCAGGGGGGATAAGTATACCAGTTTCTCCATTCCTCACCTCTTCAACTATTCCACTGACATTGGAAGCGATCACAGGTTTACCTGCTGCCATTGCTTCCAGCACAGTTAACGGTAACCCTTCAAAAAGAGAAGGCAGAACAAAAATGTCTGTTTTAGATAAAATGTAGGGGATGTCCTCCCTAAAACCGAGAAACAGAAACCTATCTTCCATACCTGAGTCTTTCACATCCTGTACCAGCAATTCTTTTAACGGTCCCTCGCCAACAATAAGGAAGCAGAGATCCGGAAGGTGCATTAATCGCTGGGCGGCTTTTATAAGAAAACAGTGTCCCTTATGCTCAGCCAAACGGGCAACGGTAGTCACCACTATCTTACCGTTAGTCAAGTGTGAAATACAATCTCTCACATTTCTGAAGTCAGAAAGTTGGAATCTACTAATAGTAATTCCGTTACGTATCACCGTTATTTTCTCTTCAGGAAGCTCGAAAAAATGTATAAGATTTGATTTATTCTCCGAGCAGACAGCAATGGCTTGAAAAATTCTTGAATAGATAAATCGTTTATAGAACTTCTCATAAGGTTCCACCTTATAGTTATGTGGAACAAGATGCTCGGTCAAAACAATCACTTTCCCAAAAAGAATAGCTGCTAAAATCGGATATCGGCAAAAGGAAGGCCAGGATAAATTAAAGTGGATAAGGTCAGGCCTTTTGTTTATAAAACAATAAAAAGATCTAATAAAGCTTAAAAATGGATACTTATTAGAAGTATTAACCCAATCAACAGATACGCCTCTTTCAATAAAACATTCTCCAAAACTTTTTATTTCGCTTTCCATTGGAAATATAACCTCAGGATCATACTTATCCCGGTCAATAGCGGTAACAAGATCCATGAGATATTTTTCTGCTCCACCCCAGCCACGGCTATCAGTAAAATAGACTATCTTTTTTTTATCTAGTCCTTTTCTTTTTAGCATGAACACGTTGGTAGTATGTTAGAGAAAAATAGAAATTTATCTTTAAGAAAACTACCCTTTAGTTGACAAATTTATTACTCTCAACGGATAGCCATTAGTCTCAAGAACTTTTTGATACCCCTCTTCCAGAGTGGTTTTCTATAGTGAGGAAGATTTTGAAGTGTTTTAAATGTTTTTACCTCTTTAACTTTTTGAGCTTCTATAAAAAGACTTAGCTCAGGCCTATTGTCAAGCAATGAGATATCTTCAATCTTACTGTTACCAAAACCACTCTTTACCACATTGCCAAACCCACATGTTAAAAGGAGATTTCTTAAAGAATCGAAGTCATAAAAATACTTATGTCCACCAGAGATTGCAACATACATAAATTTATCTCCTAAAGTATCTCCCTTAAAACGAAACCCATTAAAAATGCCTTATCCTTCTCAACATATTTTCGTGCAAAAATTTCCAGGTCAGGTACAATAATTCTAATAAGTGCATCTATTTTGGATATGCGGTTGCACTCGACCAGAAAATCTCTGGCATCTTGATAACTAAAGTGTTCCAAAAGATGAGAGAGAAAAGTAGTATCACAACAACTATCTTTAAAAGGCAGCCCTTGTAAAAGATTCGTTCTTACATCACATGGCAGTTCTCTGTCTACATTAATCCACCCTTCTTTATACTGGGGACCGCATCCGATATTTAGTTTTACTAAAAATGATTCTTGGCTCACTGCTTAATGCCCACTATCCCTATACCTTTCCATCATACTGATATAGTTCCACAGAGTAGAGTTCCTTTCGTCATAGTTATTAACATAGACTCTCCAAATTGAGACTGAATTATCCATAAAATGAACCCATTTCTCAATATAGTTTAAACCTCTGACCTCAGCTGAGGGCAAAAATTTTTTAAATAATTTTATACCTTTCTGAAAGCTATGGGTATCCCCCCAAGGGTGATAACAAAGCCCTATAACCCCGCACAATCGTGCAGCACTAATGGGTGTTGCCCGCCAGGAAAATCTCATAGTATCAAGATAAGTAGCTTTCACGCGATGTTGTGATGAGGAAGCCAAAAAATTTTTCCAAGATATCATGCATTCAAATACTCCCTTATATTCTTCTCGAATTAACACTTCTTGAGTCGTTTTAAGCACATCAGTATCATGTAACATTATCTTCATTACTATATTCCAGACAGTTTGAAACATTTGCGCGGCCCACAACCACACACCAAAAGGGGAAGGTTTTTCGCCATCAATCAAACGTCCGAATGCTGCAAGGATGGTTTTTACACTATAGTCTCCTTTTTGTTCTTCCCAGAATTTTGCTGCATTAACAATATTTTTTAAAACATCTCTATCTGTTGGAGCAACCTCAATTTCATCAATCTCATCATTAACTATACTCAGCCCTGGAACATATTTACCTGTTACGATTCTAAGGGCATTAATGCCATCAACAGCCACTTTCCCACAATGGTAAATAGCTCTACTCACATCATCCGAATCACTGATTATTGATGGCACTATGAGAAGCTGTCCTAGTGCACGATTGGCGAGTAGAAGAACTCCCTCACGAGGATTTAACTGTTTAGGACGATCGATTTGATCTAAGGGATTCATTCCCCCCCAAATCAGTAGTGCATGTGAACAACAGTCAAACCAAAATAATGATTTAGCCTCCGATGGTAAATCCGAAAATCTTACAAATCCATAGTCAACGTGAGCACCAATCTCACCCTTTTTTGTTTTCTCTTTTAATGAAGAATCTAAAGCTAATTTTATTTTTCGTGCATAAGCCAATTCTGATTTATCATCTATAATAACCATCAGATCCCAATCACTTATAAATTTTACTTCCCCATCAACAACTTCAGCACACCCCATCCCTAAAGGCCAACTTCCACACAGTAAAACAGCTAAGGTTTTTTCTTGTGGCCAATAAGACCACAAAAGACTAAGAGCATATTCTATAACCTTTATACAGTATTGGTTCACCACACTATTATGATGAAATTGAGGAATAGCTTTACTACACATCTCTTTTCTCTATTTTATTGACAAAATGTTGCGCTAATTTACTAGCTGTCTTTTTTACATTTTGCGTGGCATGATAAACAAAACCAGGGTGCCGTGAAGAAGATTCTTCTGTCAATTTTTCTCTAGCTATTTTATTTTTTGCTGTGGCACATGCTCTTCCGATAGTTTCTCTTGCCTCCAGCCAGACACGATTGATATCCTCTGCAGAATAGTGTGGATAACTTACAACAGAGGCAATAGATTCATCATACGCCCTCCACTCTCTCGTCAAGAGATACCCTTTTTCCTCAGCCCAGCGAAAATAAGGTGTTCCAGGCATAGGTGTAGAGATTGAAACCTGGTACTCTTGAATCAAACCTTTCTTTGCCATTTCACAAGCGAATTCAATAGTTCTTCTATCCTCTTCTTCTGTCGACCCCATTGTACCGATGGTAAATGTCCCCTGCACTTTAATACCTACATCACATAGTATTTCTAACGCCCTAATAGTTCGTTGAAGATCAATCTTAGCACCTATCATCTCTGCAGTTTTCTCACCAGCTGTTTCAATCCCCAAACGAAGTTTATAATATCCAGCTTCTGCCATTGCTTTTGCTGTCTCTAGCGTGATAGTCCATGCGCCACACATGGCATTGATTTTTAAATTAGAAAGTTCATTCTCAGAAAGTGCTCTACATAGATCTAAAACAAAACGATAAGAACTATTGTGTGCCTCATCATCAATAAAGAGTCCTTCCATTTCAGGATATTTTCGTTTCAGATATTTAATTTCTGCAATAATGGATGGAATCCTTCGATGTCTCCATTTGCGAATCCCTTGATAATAGACATAAACTGCTACACAAAAGCTGCATGCCATAGGACACCCACGAGATGTAAAAAATTCTATTTCTCTATACTCTGAATGTAACGGTTCACGATAATCAATACGTCTCACATCATCATCTTCTGGGAAAGGAAGAAGATTTATATCAGTCAATCCACGGGGAGCATTTCCATAAAGACCAGGGATTTTTTCACCTCGCCCCTTTCTAACAAGGTCTAGAATCGTGAACTCAAACTCCCCAATAGCAGCGAAATCAAAACCATCAGATAATACCTCTTCTGGAAAAACTGAAGAATGAGCACCAACATTTACAATTGTCGTACCACAGTTTTTCTTTACTCCCAAAGCAAAAGCAAGATCATCTTTGTAGGTAACAGACGCACTTTCCACTACAAGAAGATCAGGCTTTAGTGCGGAAACACGTTCCACATACTGATCAATATCCATACTCTCAAGAACTCCATCAACAAAAGTTACATTATAATCTGTTTCACGCTTCAGAAGTGAACTCGTATACCCCAACATGAAAGGATAGAATGTTTGACCCCCTAGGTCTTGAGCAAAGTCAAGAGCCGTCCACCTCGATGGAAAGTGGGATATCCTCTTTCCCTCTGAGTTGATGCCGACGGCATTAGCAATGATAATATTCATAACATCCCTCCCTTGTCCAATTATCCTTCCCATATTCTATGAGAGAAACGGTGTAGCAAAGATTTCTTCACTCTCTCTCTCTGAATATGCGTATGCACACTTACCTTAAAGCAAAAGCTCTTTATTCACTCTCTCCATTCTACTTTATTTTAATATCGAAAAACGCTGATTCCTTTATTATGTCGAGGATATGGAACATCAACTAAATCGCAAATGGTTGGACATACATCAATTAAATTCACTTGATCTAATTTACGAGGAGTTATTCTTGCTCCAAAAGTAAGAAAGAATCCTTTCATATCATCATGATTAGAATCATACCCATGCATACCTTTACTATGAGTATTTCGATCATGAAAGTAGTCTGGGAATAAAAGAACACCACTATCAGCCCACCATATAAGATCACCATAGCGTCGATCATGTAGTGGTATGGAGTGTTCATGAGCAATCTGTTCATCTATAAACTGACCTTTTTCATGTAGTATAGGTAATTGTGTAACTTCACTAAGATATGCTCTTCCAGCTTTCGTAATCCATTTAAAACGTGCCATAGTTGAATCTAAAAAGAGCACGTAATCTCTTCCCATTTGTACCTTCATCCGTTTCTCCAGCGGTGCAAGTAAAGCAGGAACATCAAGTTCTTCGACAACATCCGTCATGCCGTGATCGCCTATGATAATCCAGGTTGATGAATCATCATCATAGTGCTTAGCAATCTCACGCAACTTCCGATCAATTTCTCCTGTAACTTCATGACGTGTGGGCGAACTAGGCCCACAGTGATGAATCTTCACATCAGAGTCTGAAAACAGTACTAATAGAATCTTAGCACCAGAATCCTTTTTGCTAATAAATGCTTCCAATGTAGCACTATCATTTCCATCCACAACTGGATACATAAGATACTCATATTCGATCTTGTGACACGCAAACACGTCAAAAATGGATTCCTCTTTGAAAGCACCAGGTAAATAAATTGGGCGATTATCTTCAGAAATACCAATTTCTGGCAATAATTCTAAGGGGATGTGAGCCAGTGGGACATGGTGAGTATAGTTCCTTACTTCTTTTTTAATCAAATTAAGGTAAGTTCTTTTCTCTTGTTCTAAACGACTATCCAATACATTTCTTACTCGCTCCATTACTCGAGATGATAAAACCTTATCCCACCAATGTTTTTCTAAGGAAAATTTCTTAAATCGAGGGTCATCTCTCAAGAAACGGAAAGGGGAGTTTTCAGCATCAAAAGTATACATTGTAAACGTACCGCTCTCTGCCCCAGTAGTTCCGGTATACATAGCTGTTCTTTGGGTAAACCCAGCCACGGATTTTAGTTTTTGAGCATAAATTCCCTTATTGGTCTTTGTATAGAGAAACGGCGTATCAACCGGATTAATATAATCATGACGAAATGCATCTAACAAAACGAACAAAACTTTATTCTTCCCACTATGCATCTTTGCCTCAACAAAAAGCTATCACTTTTTTATTTTGCTATACCTCTTTTCAGAACTCAGAGTCCTATCACACGACTTATATATGAAATCAAATTATATGCCCATTTCCCCCTTTTACTACCAAGAGACACCTTTGAACCCAAAAGTTGCTGGATCGTGTGGTAATCATAGAGATCTGGGAGGATGTGCTCTTCCGGTTCCAAAATCCTGTAAGGAATCCTCTCCTCCCATTCAAGCCTGGTATACAATAGCTCCTGATTATAATTGTGGAACAATCGAAAGAAAATGTCATTCTCATAGATATACGCAAATAATCTTCCAAATTGTGAACATTCATCGTTTCGTCTGAGCTTTACTAAAAGTTGTTTTTCTTGTTCATCCCAGTAAAGCAAACAACGATGATACTTTCGTGGTGTATAGATCAACTCCCATATGGGAGTAGGTGCCTCAATAAATCCTCGTTTACCTACCCTTTGGATTTCTTCCAGAAATAATCCTGGGGCTGCAGAATGCTCTAGTACATGTTTACAAATGACATAATTGAAAGCTTTATCTTTGAATGGTAACCCCTCACCTTTTGAATTTATCAGAGGCTTTCCGTTCCTTATAATCTTTCCCGCTCGCTCCTCTGTATTGTTTATATACATATCCAAGAGTACATCAGATCTTGGGGTGGGACGATGTCCGGATCCAATTTCTAAGACTAAATCTCCTTTAGAGATTCTCATACCTTTTCATATCCAAAAATGTGCTTCCCTTAACCAAGGGTAAAAGCGAATAACCTAATGAAGATGACAGCCGTTTCTTTCTAAGCTTTTAGCACCTTTGTAGCACCCAAATGACTTTGCAAACCTGTATAAGGGAGCATAGAATAACCACCATCTTGATGAGGCTGTTTCTCTAAGAATCTGGAAATCTTTAGTAAGATCCTTTCTCCATTGAGTAAAGAAATTGCTAAATGACTGATTCCTTATCACTCCCATTTGCTTTAAGGCAATAGCTTCCTGCAATGAACGTCGGTATACTTTGAAAAGATTTTCGCTATGGGAGTGATAAACTTCAGCTGAGGGCTGATAAACTATAGCATATCCATGCTTTTGAACCTCCCTCGCCCATTGCTGATCCTCAGCATATGGTAGAGTTTCATCAAATGGAAAAATCTTCCAAATCTCTTTCTTAATGGCCGCATTTACGGTAGAGAAGAAAGGATCTTTTTTTTATCTTTCAGGGGCTCAATCAGTTTCTCCAGCCACATGTCATCTTTAGGAACTGCATGAGCACTTATAGGACATACATATTTCCCATCTGAATTATTCATACCTACATTCAGAGCATACCCAAAGGTAAACTCTTTTGGCTTTATTCGTATCAGCTTCACAGGATAGGTACGAAGGATATTTATTGTATTGTCATGAGAACCTGAATCCACAGCAACAATTTCAAAATCTCTAAATCTTTGTTTTATCAATACACTTAAGGTTTGATCAATATACCTCTCTTCATTTTTGCAGCGTATAAGAAGGGTTACCAATGGCATCTCTTTATTTCCCAATTATGAGGTCCAAAGCTGATTACACCTTTCTGCAACTTTCTCCATAGAATATTTCTCTAAGATATGTTTACGAGCCCTCAACCCCATTTCTTTTCGCAGATGATTTTTTTCTATGAGAATCTTAATCTTCTTTGTAAGATCATCTACATCTCCCTGTTTAACGAGAAAGCCAGTTTCTCCATCTTTTACAACATAAGGAATACCCCCACACTTAGTGGCAACAATGGGTTTGCCACAACACATTGCCTCACCTATAACAGCACCGAAATACTCTTCCCACGAGTTGGTTCCAATGGAGCAAAGTGCAAAAATATCACATTGATTGTATAGGGCAGGTAATTCTTTGTGATCAATACTTCCATTAAAGGTTACGATACCTTCGGGTAACAGTTCTTTAACTAAAGATATAAGATTCTCTTTAAAGTTTCCTTCACCAACAATACTGAGCCTTAGCTGGGGGTAATATGGAACAAGACAACTAACTGCCTCAATAAGAAACTGATGACCTTTTTCCCTTGAAAGCCTTCCCACAGTTAATATACGAATCAAACCATCGTCTGTTTCGCGGGGAAATGGTCTAAATATATTCGTATCAAAAGGGTGTCCTAAAATAATAACCTTTTCTGAATTGGATGGTAAGAGTCCTATTTCTTCAAATCTTTTAAGCACCATAGGTGTACAACAGGATATTTTGGAGGCATAATCTATGACTTTTTGTGCCTTGCCTTTTTTAACCCATAAAAGCTCAGGGAGAGTTACTGATGAACCACACACGAGCCGCGCACCATATTTTTTAGCTGAACGGTATGCATCATATGCATAGTAGTACAAGGTAGGATCGCTTGTTTCTATTAGGTCAAAATTTCTTAAAACATTAGGCAAACTATGGTAGGTAAAGAGTTGGTCTTGAGTGCTAAGAGAATTCCTAAACCACAATTTCTGCCATGAGGAAAGCGCTTTACGTTTTAGTTTTATCACTTTAAGCTGATCATCACTGAAATTATTAACATCATCTACAAATAGAGTGATATCTATATTATATTTCTTGTCGAGATACCGGTACATAGCCCTTTGTATTTCAAACGCTGTATTGCATCTAGCATGAGGAGGGCGAAAAATAGCGACTCTCATCTTTTTGTCCAAATACCATAGCCTTTATAGTTGTTCCCAGTTGTGTGAAATATCCACAATTCCCAAATCACTATAGGGAGCTATTTTTTTTCCATCTGTTGATGATTTAACAATAAAGTTGATAGGGCTTTTCTCCCATCCCCACACATCGTAGGGAAGTCCACTAAAACTGTCATAGATTCCCACTCTGAGAGAATAATTCCCTGGTAGGAATGGGAGAGAATGGATACTACATTCCCACTCACCTTTTCCTTTAAGGTCTCTACATATAAATGCATCAAATTTGGTATTACAAGTAGCAATTTTTTTTTCGTCTTCCGTCCAGATGGTGATACCAAAATCAGGGTGAGAAATGCAGCTTTTTGATTGAGCTTTAATCCTGATACGAAGAGTCTCTCCAATAGAAAAAATATTTGTTTCCTCTCCTCTATTATCTAATAATTTTATTTGAGTAATCTTTACCTCTTCTCTCATACTCTTTTTCAAGTGAAGATGCTTCTCAGTTTCTTTGTGCGTTTCCATGTTCATCATAAAATTGATATAATTAACTACCACCCTTTTAGAATCACCATAGTCCTGAATTACTCCTTTGTTGAGAAAAAGAGCTTTCGAACACATCATCTGAATATTTCTTACATTATGGGACACTAATATAATGGTTTTCCCCCTATTAGAGAATTCACTAATTTTATTCATGCATTTATGCTGAAAAGCCAAGTCCCCCACAGCAAGAACCTCATCAACGAGTAAAATCTCAGGATCTACATTAATGGCAACTGCAAAACCTAATCGTACGTACATACCTGAGGAATACTTTTTTATAGGAGTATCAATGAAATCTTTTAATTCTGCAAAATCTATAATTTCATCCATTTTAGCATCAATTTCTCTCTTTTTTAGACCTAATATCGATCCATTAAGATAAATATTCTCTCTTCCCGTAAGCTCAGGATGAAAGCCTGCACCAATTTCAATTAAGGCTGCTGTTTTTCCCCCAATCATAATGTTTCCCTGTGTAGGGTTAGTTATACCGGAAAGGAGCTTAAGGATGGTACTTTTACCAGCCCCATTAGGGCCTATAATCCCAAGGGTACTGCCTTTCTCAACCTGAAAAGATACATCTTTAAGTGCCCATATCTTCTCACTATTGAAATTTCTATGTTTTCTCACAGGGCGAAAGAAATAAGAAAGATATTCATATAAAAGCTGACTACCAGAAAACCTTATCCTATACTGTTTTGATACGTTTTGAAAATTTATTGCTACACTCATACCTAAATAATGTCTGCAAATGACATTTCTAATCTTTTAAAAAATTTATGTGAAAAATAAAAAATGACAAAAGTTACTACTACAGATACAGAGAGATATGTGAAATCAGGTGCTATACCTTGTATAATAATTTTTCGACAGCTATCAATAATTCCTACCATGGGGTTAAGCATATATAAAAACCTCACCTTTTCAGGAACGAGGCTTATCGGATATACGATAGGAGAAAGGTACATCCATATCTGGAGCACTAATGGAACTGCTTGTCCAACATCCCTAAAAAAAACATTAAAAGAAGAAAAAAAAAGGCTCAATCCAAGCACAAGAAAGATCTGAATAATGATGATAGGAAACAATAGAAAGATATACAATGAAAGGTTGATCTTGTAGAAAACGAGAAGTCCTATAAAAATAATGGATGCAATAGCAAAATCGATTAGTGCAGTAACGATTGATACTACGGGAAGTATTTCTCGAGGAAAATATACTTTTGTTATCAAATTTCGATTATTAACTAAGCTATGGGTAGATCTATTTATTGCTCCCGAAAAGAATATCCATGGGAGTAAGGCAGAGTACGAAAATAGAGGATATGGAATTCCATCACTAGGCATACGAGCAAAAAATGAAAAAACTATAGTAAAAATTATCATCAGCAATAAAGGTTGGAATACAGCCCACGCAACTCCCAAGACTGATTGTTTATATCTAACCTTAATCTCGCGAATAACAAGATTAACTAGCAGTTCCTGATAACTAATCAACAGTTTAAGATTTTTTATTACCATAACCCTCAGACAAAGTATTTACTACCACTATTGTGATGTAAAAAACACAAAAAGTCAATATTCTCAATAAATTACATAGATGCTGCCAGGTCTCTCACAACTGCCGATATGTTGTACCTTCCTTCTGATTAAGAAGAATGCTATAATACTAAGTAACGTAAGCAGAGAAATAGATGCTCCAATTTTGAAGCTTAAAGGTTCAAAACTGAATAAAACTCTATTGTTTCCTCTGGGTAAAATGACTCCCCTTAAATTATAATTAACCCTCAAAATATTCTTTTTTTTACCATTGACATAAACCTTCCAGCCAGGATAGTAGTTATCTGCCAAAACCAAATAACTTGAATCGTTTGCTTCGGTCTCTATTTCGACGCAATTATTGGAATACTTTAGAATTTTTACTTTACCTTTAAAGGCATCTATTGATAAGTTTTCTTCACCTTTAATGAAATCATTACGAGCCTTTTCGTATTCTCTTTTAGTAATAAGAATAGATGCCCTAGGATTAAAATTCACCTCCTGTATAGTCTTTAAAACCTTTTCATTGTCTTTTAGCATAATGGCTTTAGGCACTAGATAGGCTCTGGGCAAAACTTGCAGGTTCTCATATATTTTAACCTTCCCGCCATGAATCAATTTAAAGTCTTTATCTCTTAAATTAAAGGAACTAATTAAATATTTGACGTTCAATAAATTAAGAATTTCCTTGCAATAATTCATCTGCCAGGATTCCATCTTATCTAATCGGAAAAACTCTTTTAGTGGACTGAAAAGTAAATAGTACCTTTTCACTAAAATAGCTGCATATTCATTAATGGTATCGATATGGAAAAAGATAGAGAGATTAGGTGTCATAAAATTTTGCAGAGTTCTGAAGACTTCAGCAAAAGGAGTCTTGGGAATATTCATAAACCCCCCGAAAGTAACATAGGAAAGTGAAAAAATTCTAAAATGAGAGGAGTCAGATTTGAGCAATTTTACTGTTTCATTTGGCGTGGTATAGAGTGATGATTCTATGGTATTATCTTTCGGTTTGCCCAGAAAAATGAGATCGATCAGGACTATTATAATCAACACTACCTTTAAGCTTCTTATAGCAATCTTCTCTTTTATAGCAAATATCAATAGAATACTCATTGTTATAAGGAGGATAACAAATAGCGAATATCCTTTAAAAATGGCAAGAAAGCTTGATTCAACCCCGATGATTTTATGGAACAAGCTTTGAGGGTATATATTTTTAAAAAAGGCAAAAAGCCTCTCCTCCATTAAGAATCCAATGAAAAGAGCAGTAATAAAAATTAGATTCATAGTAAAAAGACAAAGAGTGAATCCCTCTACTTCCTCCCTATTCTCCAGCTTTTCAAATAGGGAACTGCATCCCATTCCTGACATTAATGCCAAAGAGAAACCCACAAGAAAAAGGAATTTTACAGGATAATGGAGCATATTAATACCGGGAATATATTTGAACCAATAGAAGAGAGGATTATATTTCCCGAAAGCCATGAATAGAGAAAAGAAAATAATAACCAGCAAGAAAAAATTCAACTTATTCCTTGAATAGCACAGATTGAAAATCACCAGAAGGAGAGGTAAAACACCTATATAAATGGTATCTAACCAAAACTGTCCACACCACCTACACATCGGTACGGTAGTTCCAAAAAAATAAGGTACTAATAATTGAATGAGTTCCAATGGGTGAAAAGACCATTTAGTAATTTTATCATAACTGAATCCTTCCATTCGAGTTGAATGGGATAAAAACTCAATAAATGGTGCTAACTGTATAGCGGCCAAGCATATGCCAATCATCCAGGCTAGTGGAAGGAATGATATAACCTTCCCTCTTTCCTTGATGCTCAGATTCTTTTCCATAATCAGATAGTAAATGAGGTAAACACTCATAATAATAAAGGTTGAAAGAAGATAGAAAGAGGCATCTCCCCCAAGTATTTGTAAACCAATGATTATACCGGTCACAATGAGATAACGGAATTTCTTTCCAGATAAAGAACGATCAAAAAACAACAAGATGAGAGGGAGCCAGACAGCAGAAGTGAGAAAAGCAACATTATCTAAGATTGAAATCATATACCCACCACACATAAGTACTATGCTTGATAAGAGCGAAGAATAGGCATCATACCTCCATCGCCTCATGAGAAGGAACATAAATAAGCCCGCAAGATAGTAATGGAGTATAATGAAATATTTAAATCCTAGTTGAAAAGGTAGGATATAATAAATGATGCTAAGAGGATAGAATATAGAACTTTGGAGATTAGCCAGAAAAGGAACTCCTGAAGCTAAATAGGGATTCCAAAGAGGAATGTTGCCATTTCTTATTGTCTCTGCTGCAAAGAAGCGCCTGGGATTAAAAAAATTATAGATATCACGGGAAGCAAAAGTTTGGCTTGAAAATATCACCGGTGAAAAATATATGATGGTAATAAAAAACAGAAAAATAGTGGCTAGAACATCTCCTCTAGTAATGAGTGCTAGTTTTTTACTTCTTCCGGAAAACAGAGTGGTTTCCATCTATTACCACTGAGATAAATTTTTAATGTAGCTTACCGCCTTTTCTGGATCGTCTCGTTTAGTAACAGCGATCTACCTGTCTTCTGACTATCTAGGCCTGTTCCTTCTAGTCAATAGAATACACAAAGATAGTATAACCAATGTGAGCAATAGGTTTCTTTTTCTTCAATTCAGCATAAGAACCTTCCCGTTTTAAAGAATAAACCCCCTGAAGCTTCGTAGCACTGACGGCATACCAGCCCTTTGGAAACAGAGAAGTGTTTTCATCAATCTTTTTATAGCTAATGTGATAAAAAGCTGGATCTATTGAACCAAAGTAATCTAAGTAAATCTCTTTTATTCCCTGAGCATCCATATATTGCTTTAGTAGTTTTAAATCCTGCCCCCAATCCAGATTGGAATCAACCAAATACTTATATCCATTCGAAGGTCCCCCGACAAACTCATTAAAATAAGCCAGGTAGTGTGGATATATCCTTATGGTTCCAACAAGATACCACACACTAAGTCCAACCACTAAACTCCCCACCACTTTACGGGGTTTAATCCACATATTAAGAATCCGACTCACAAAAACAAATATAAAGGGATAAACGGGCAGAATATATCTCAAGCCAACGCATTGATGGGTATAAGAGAAAAAGATGATATAGCTCAAAATAGGAATAATGAGAAAGAACTCCCTTTTTTTTAAGATAGACTTCAGGTTATTCCCTAAGACCAGAGCTATGATGATGAAGGCCAAAGTGGGAATCGGCGTCTTTAACAAAAAGGCATAGATAAAAAAATACCACCAACCTTCCCAAGAAATGCTTCCTTCAAGGAAAGCTGCATGCCCCCATTCGCTTTTCTTTAACTGAAAAACTAGGCCATCAAAGTAAGGCGATAGATCAAACCCATAAAAAATAAGAATTGGAATAACACAAAGACTGAACAAGAAAAGTAGATTTAAAACATTCTTTCTTACTACTCCAAAATTACAAGAAAAAGTGAAGAACTCTACAATTGTATTAATAATAAATATAAAAATGAAAATAGGAAAGAGTAATAGTGCAGAATATTTTGAGGCTAACGCTAATCCGAAGCACAACGCAGAAAAAAATAAATGGCGAGGCTTTTTCCCTAACGAGATAAACTTCCAGTAGAAATAGATTGACAAAAAGGAGAAACAAGTAAGAGAAAGATCAGGTGTAATGAGACGGGCATGTGCAAGCATATTGGGAGAAAAGCAGTATAAAAAAAGCGCGAGAAGCCCGGCATGGCTCGAATACAAATCCTTTGCCCACAAAAACACGAATATCCCTAATACAATAGATAGCGGAATCATGAAAAGCCTTGAAAGAAAAAAAAGGGTTTCTCCATCATACCTATCAGACATGAGGATACGGTTTCCTTTCTTCACATCAGCCACACCCAACCAGAATCGACTGTGGTGGTCACCAAGTGGCATTATCTCAGGAGTAGGAAAGAAAAGAAGGGGGATATCATGCATAAAGAAGGTCAAGGGAGGATGGAGGATAGAACCCTGGGTATTCCAAGTAAAGTGAGTAAGGAGATATTTCCCTATCCCCAGATAGTGAGTCTCATCCCAGGTAGGTGATTTTTGACGAAGACTCATCACACACTGGAAGGCAAGAATCAATAAAAGTATTACAGCAACTGCTTTTGTCCAGTGAGGAATCGGTTCCTTATGAGGAATTTCCTTCTCATTAAACAATTGATAAATCCTTTGGACAACCTTTATTCAAATAGATCTCCGTTAATTTCACTACTCCAAATATCTCTGATTAATATTCTTGGTTGAAAAACAAAACTTCTTGAACAATGATACCAAAAACTCGTTTATTTCTAATCTGCTATCTTGTTGAATTAATCCCTTTTAAAATTGAAACAAACAAAATTCAATAGATCTAACACTGATAATTGGAGCACATGAGGATTAATAAACTGACTCCTTTAATCATCCTCCACCAACAAGGCCCAGAGACAAACCTCAGTAGTATGGAGATACCATTTAATATCGATATCAACACCTTGTTGAGTAAAATATGCTTTGAACCTTTCATAATCACCAAATGATCCGTTCTTATTCTGGTGGTTGATAATAAATTGAATCCCTCTCTTGTATTCAGGTAAATTCTCACAATCTAAATATTTTAACGAGACAAGCATTTCGGCAAGAAGGTCTAAATATCTGATATCTCCCGAGGATAACACCCGTTCAATAGAAGATTTAAAGACAGACTGAAGGTAGTCTTCTTCTTCCCTTGTGAAAAGATCAATTTTCTTTTTTCCATATCCAGAAATAGCAAAAATTTCGTGACATATGCCAAGCATATAACTGTTATATTTAAAATCGAAAACATTAATGGTTCCCAATCTTTTTATATTATAGATTAATGTGTTTTTGAATATCTGTTTTATAGAATATTTAGTTTCAAAACCGAGTCCCCTCAAGAAATGGATAAGCATCATCTGTACACTTGCATTTCGTGTTGGCATGTGCCTTTCAATACGAGGTAATAGCTCTCTAATATATCCTTTGTAATTATGCGAATCAAAGCCCACTTGCTCCATAAGATAACAAGCATGAACGTATGAAACGATATCACTTTTGAAAAGCACTTCATCATCTTCAACCAAGTGATAGCTCGCACTTTCCGTTATCTTGAACATCTGCTTAAGAATTTTTCTATACATTGCTTTCTTCTCTGAATCAGTAGTATGAAGATACAGTTGATAAAATATAAATAGTTTTTCCACAAAGTGTTTCTTTCCCTTCATTCCCTTCTTCTTAAGCTCAAGAGGATTAACTGATAAATTAATTAACCATCTCGTAGCCTTTTCTACACACTCACCCTTGTCTCTCGAATAATCAGTCTTGACATGTGAACCCTCTGCTTCTCTAGATTGCTTATCCTTCAGCCAAACATAAACACTATCCAATTTAAAGTATAAAAATAATAAAGCCATTAAAATACCAAAGAAAAAAATGATATTTTTTCCTTTAAGTTTAGTTATCTTCATAGTAGCTTCTTACTATTTGAGTTTCCCTCTCAATCCCACCTTCGGAATAAAACCGTGTTTTAAGATAGAAATGTCGTCAAGCTCAGCTTTCCTAAACCAACCCAATACTTCTTCCTTAGTGTGATGGCTCTGATACTGAGGAGAAAACCAATCAAAATTCTCTTGTAACCTTACTCTCCAATTTTTATGAACAGATGCAGTTAAATATTTTAAGAAAGGAATTTTACCTATGGCAACTAATGGATAACAAAGAAGGTATA
>SMTZ1_10001423_pt1 | contig 24542 bp, 22 predicted proteins | sample DeeMarSWOR136_30_FD_25667 | JGI IMG/M metagenome (IMG submission 25667) | reverse complement strand
TGGCTTCAACAGCAACGAGACAATGATGCATTCATCAGTATTCCTGACTACCGCCGGAAAATCCTCGGTGACAGAGTCGACTCGATAACTTGGGATGAGAGTTTTGCAGTCACGCTGGAGATTAGTGCGTGTCAATACTTCCCATGGGTCATAGAGGAAGCAAAGCAATCTATCAAGAACCAAGATTTGATGCCGGGACGCTTCATCAGGGTACGAAACATGAGTGAGCAGACCGGCGATAACGACGTAATTGCCTTTGCCGCGGCGATGCAGATCGTGGATGCATCCTATGTCGAAACCCTAGATACGAAGGGTACCTTTCCAGGGCCTGATGGTGCACCGGTCAACATTCACCTTGGTGGTCCCGATACAATTACCGGCTATTTTGGTGGAGTGGGAATGCCCAACGATTTTGCTCTCAAATGGGCTGATGAGTACCTACACTACTACACCGAATATGGGGTCAAACAGGTCTTGAATATCAACCCTGGCAGCGTGTTGGTGGGCTACATGATGCACAAGCTTGGCATCGATATGGAGTTCAAGATAAGCGTCTACATGGGCAACGACAATCCCTTTGCATGCCTCTGGACATTGATGACTGCGAAGTTGTTCAGCCGAGATGACGGAACATCTCCCTTGATTGGATTCAATCTGTCCAACAGCGTGAACAACGAAACCATTGAGTTGGGTGCCTATGTTAGAGAGAGCTTCGGGTTCGAGGACGTGGTTCGCATTGAACACCACATCACTGAAACCTACAAGCACATCGTACGGCAACCCTACGACCGCCTTGATGAACTAGTCCAGCTCGCCGACCATGTCAAGAACATCAGTGCCAAACACGAAGGTGCTCCTCCAGACATAGATAGGAAGCGCGAGCATCCGAGTGACATACTTGATTACTTCAGACAGAAGGCCGAGATCATCGGCGCTGGCGAAATGCCCATGCTGTTGAGGAATTACCTTGACAAGCATGATGCCGTCAATAGAACGGCTCGTGCCCTTACAGAGAATGGCCTCAGCTTCATCGCGGCACAGAAGCTGCACAAGAAATAGGCTTCAACTGAACACGGAGGAAGAGGGCCTATGGCCCCTCTTGACTACATCCAAGGCTGGATATGTTCGTCGTATATGCTCTCGAGACGATCCTTGTGCTCTTGCTCTTCCTTGGCTAGAGTTTCAAAGACGGTTCGATGCGCTGCGTTTCTGGTGAGTTCGGAGAGTGTCTTGTAGAAGTCACGGGCTCCTTCCTCACGTTTCATAGCCACAATGAGTATGTCCTGTGAGGATGACCCAGGCTCAAGTGGTATGTCAATTAGGTACCGAGAGAGATCATGCCCCTCGAACTCCTCAATCGTATCACAGGTGAACGTTTCACAAACACCTTCTCCGAGAGCGTTCTGAAGCTTCTCCTTGTGTCCAGCTTCCTGCTTCGCCAGTTCCCTCAGCAACTGTTGAGATGAGGGCAGCTCTGCATTCTTGGCTGCTTGCATGTAGAAATCGTATGCCTCTTCTTCCTTCTGGATTGCAATTGATATCATTTTCTCGAAAGAGTCTTGAACAGTGGTCATTGGCTAACCCCGCGCTATGGGACGCCCATTCTAGTATTAAGCGTGGTGATTGCAACTACAAGTGGAGGCGCAAGACAGAAGTGCTAGAGTTCCCATCTTCTATCGACATTAGGGAGAGGTGAAACGGAATTGCGCCTGTGGAGTAATGATTTCACGGAAGGGCAACCAATTCCGGACCAGTGCGCCCATGAGAACGAGAATACGAGCCCGCATCTTGAATGGGACGATGCTCCAGTCGGGACCAGAAGCTTCGCGCTAATCTGTAGTGATTCAGATGCTCGGAAGAAGGGCTGGCTTCACTGGTTGGTCCACGGGATTCCGTCTGAGGTGCGCGAGATTTCTTCGGGTGCGCCTGTTCCAGGCATTGAAGTGGAGAACGACTTTGGGAAGGCGACATGGTGTGGCCCAGCGCCAAGGTCGGGAACTCATAGGTACTTTTTCACGCTCTATGCTCTTAGTGTCCCATCTTTAGAGGGTGTCAAGAAGACGGACTTCAAAAAGCTGTGTGAGAAGTACAGCATCGACTCCGCAGACACCATGGGGGTCTATACCAAGAAGTAGGCCAAACCTGAGAGTCTAGATTGCCCGTGGCAGAATCTCCTTCATATCAGAAGGTAGGTATTTGTGCAGAGCCTTTGGAATGGAAACGCTACCGTCCTCTCTCTGGTAATTCTCAAGTATTGCGACGAAGTTGCGCGGATTCGCCATCATTGTGCTGTTGAGTGTGTGAAGGTAGCCCTTCTCAGTGCCTCCTTTCTTGATGCGGTATCTGATGTTGAGTCGAGTTGCCTGATATGCCGTGCAATTGCTGCACGAACCCCCCTCACGATACTTGCCCTGACCCGGCATCCAGAACTCTAGGTCATATCTCTTTGCGGCTACTGTCCCCATGTCACCAGTGCATACATTGACGATACGATAAGGCAGCTTGAGGGCCTGCACGAATTCTTCTTCATTCCGGATTAGTTCCTCGTGAATATTCCATGACTCGTCAGGGTGGCTGAATACGAACTGTTCCACCTTGTTGAACTGGTGAACCCTGAATATCCCCTTGGTGTCTTTCCCGTGAGATCCCGCCTCTTTCCTAAAGCAGGCGCTGACACCTGCAAGCCTTATGGGCAAATCATCGGGCTCAAAGACCTCTCCCATATGCATGGCAGCCAGAGGGTGCTCAGAAGTTGCAATCAAGTACAAGTCCTCCTCCTCGACCTTGTACATGACATCTTCAAAATCACCGATGTCTACAACTCCTTCATAGGGGGCTCTTCTCATCATGAAGGGGGGATAGATGGGTGTATAGCCCTTCTTTAACAACATATCCAGAGCCATCCGCTGCATGGCAAGGTCGAGCATGACCAACTCGTTCTTTAGGTAGTAGAACCTGGAGCCCGCGATTCTTGCCGCTCGTGGGATGTCAGCAATGCCTAGGAAATCCAGAATGTCAACATGACTTTGAATCTCAAACTCGAACTCAGGTTTGCCGCCCCATTCTCTGACAACTTCGTTGTCTTCGTCACTCTCACCATAGGGCACACTCTCGTGGAGTATGTTAGGGATGCTCATCTGAATCAGTCTGATTTCCTCATCAAGCCTTCCTGACTCTTCTTCAGCCTCGTTGATTTCCTGGTTCACTCGATTAGCTTCTTTCGTCAGGGCTCTGTCGTCTTCTCCGGTCTTCTTCAGCTTGCCAATCTCTCTCGATATCCTGTTTCTTTGCGTTCTAAGTTCCTGAATCTGCCGCTTCAGGCCCCGAACCTTCGAGTCCAGTGATAGGAGCCTTTCAAACGCCTCCAACTTGGCGTCATCTCTTCGCTTGCGAAGATTCTCTCGTACCAGCTCCACGTTCTCTCGAATGAACTTGATATGCAACACTGGAGTCTCACCTGTTCGGTCAGTTGATATTCACTGGAATCCCTCTGGTCGCTTTTTAGACTCTTCGCTGCAAAAGACACAGCTAGAGTTCAGCTGATGGACAAAGATGATTGAGCGTACAATCTGGACACCTCGGACGACGTGCAATGCAGGTGCGTCGTCCGTGCGTTCCGATCAGGCGTGCGTAGTCATACCACTGCTCTTGGGGAAGCAGATCCATCAAGTCCCTTTCGGCCTTGTTGCGATTCTTCATCTCTTTCGTAAGTCCTAGCTTCTGGGTCACTCGTATGACATGAGTGTCCACAACTACGCCCTCATTGATTCCAAACACAACTGATAGGACAACGTTCGCAGTCTTTCTATTGACTCCACTCAATTCCACTAGTTCATCGAGGGTCCTTGGTACTTCACCAGAGAATCGTTCGACGAGCTTTGCTGCAGTGTCACGAATATAGACCGCCTTCCGATTGTAGGTCCCACAAGGACGGATTGTTTCTATCAGGACATTGATGTCCGCCTTCATCATGGATTCGGGATTGGGGAACATCTTGAAGAGCTTGGGAGTAATGGTGTTAACACAGGCATCGGTTGTATGCGCTGAAAGAATGGTTGCGATAAGCATCTCAAACGCATTCCTGTAATTGAGGTAGGTTGCCGGTGCATCAGGGTAGGCTCTCTCTAGTATTTGGATTACCTGTTTGATTCTGTCTCTCTCGGCCATCACCAATTCTCCTCATACTTCGGTGGTGCAACTAGCTAGCAATCTGATGTTGGGAATCGTCTTGCTCTGTGTATAAGAGTAGTCCTGTGAGAACGCGGTATCGATAGTCATCATGAGTAAGACTTGATCACAGTTTTCTCCTGGTTCTGAAATCTTCGATTTCACGCTTGAGCTGGTCAACCGTAGACTCTAACACGCCTATTCTCTCAGTTAGAGTTTCAGGTTCTTTCGACCTGAAACCGTATTTCGCTATTCCCCCAAGTATCAGCAGATTTACGATCATGATTATGATAAACATGTTTGCTGGTCCCATGAATTCGAAGATCAGTCCGCCAACGAAGTACCCTGGTGATGTCACGACGTAGACAACAGTCCAGAATATCCCCAACACCTTGGCTGTGTCTGTACTAGGCATACTCTTCTGAATCAGAGTCATCAGAACCAAAGCCCAGAGGCTATCGTTGATTGCCTTTATGACGATTGCCAAGAACGGTGTGGTGAATACGAGTTCGAGTCCACCTACTATCGAGTCGGCCGCGTCGACGATGGACACTGGCACCCAGTATTCAATATGCTGTGCCATGAAGAGAAGTCCCGCACAGATGGGCATAATGGAGTAGACCAGAAGTGTTGTCTTCTTCATCCCCTTCACATCTGAGAAACGGCCCACTTTGATAAGGAGTGGAAGTGATATGATTAAGGGAATCAACACCATTACTGCAATGCTGGGTATAGTGAATTCCAGCTCTTCGTTCGTGTAGATTAGAGCACCATACCTCCAGAGCGAGTCGCTGATTGCGTCTAGAACAACAATTGCCATCACTGCAGGCATGTAAGAGAGTATAAGTTTCACAGCTTGTCTATTCTCAGCTACAAAGTCACGCCACAGGGGCCTGTCTTTTGCTCTGCCTTTCTGGGGACTAGGGCTGAGGAGAACTGCCCTGGCTAGGGCACAGACCAACAGGAAAACTCCAGAAACGAGGTATATTAACCGCATACTCACCGGGAAATCGAAAATCGGCAGCATCAGTCCAAATGCTGCCAGAGTCAGGATTCCCCAAGACCTCCCCGTCTGAAAAAGAGAGAGTGCTAAACCACTGTGCTCCTTTGGAATGTTCTCCATGATGTAAGCTGTTGATCCCCCCTTTGCAAGGTCCATGGTTGCATAGATTACCAGCGCGCCGAAGATGAAGATGAAATCTGTAGTTACCCCCATTATCAGATGATACATTGCTAGCATTAGCATGGCCAATGCTGACAGCCTCTTTCTGTCCACGACATCTCCCACGTATCCTCCCACTAGTCGAGAGGCTGCACTCAGGGCCACTATAATGGTCACTACAGTGCCAATCAGAACATAGTCCCAGTCCAGAGCTCTTAGGTAGAGATTGAAGAACTCGTAGATTATTGCGAAACCGTTGTAGACCCACGCCGTAAGCAAATAGACGGTATAGTTTCGCCACGAGAATATTGTACTCAGAGATTCTCTGATGCCCTTGCTCTCCCGCGTTACTTCAGATTTCCCCGCAGGGCTTTCATTTGTTTCAGAATCTCTCGGGGGGCTTTCCTCCAAAGTGCTGCCGCCCCTATCATCAAAATCAGAAGTTGAATTCTCCCCCATATACAGGACCTCGCCATGTCAGTTCCTCGGCCTTGTTCCTGAATCCGACCTTTCTATTAACACTAGTCACTACTCTGAGGTCGGTGCAGGCCACCATTTTGGATTCTACACGGGAACTGAACACCATGAGGTCTTCCTCCATTGTGAAGGCTTTGGATCAAGCCTTTGTGCTGTCTAGTGCCTTTTTAGGTCATCAGACTCTTCGTTTCCATCTGGAACGCCTGGGAGGAACCTATGCCTCCACGAACGGGGCAGCTAGACACCTCGGCTCTGACCAAGCCTCACTCGAACAATAGCACTCGTACGTCGCCATTCTCTGTTGGCATAGCGACGATTCTGTGTGTGCCGATGTCCGCACTCAGCGTCAGACATTCAGGTGGGGTGTTTGACCCGATTAAGTTCCTGACTGCCAGTTCCAGGTTGACTGCGACGAGTCTGACGAGCTGCGGGTCCACGAATGGATCGACTTCTCGTCCTTCATCTGGATTTACTACATCTGCAAATGTTGTCGCAACTTTTTCGCTTATCATTCACGTTTTCCTCCATTTCTCGAGTACTTCGTTTTCTTCACCAGGGTTGAGGGTGTGCGTATGGTCCGTTTTTCTTCATCTTGTTTCTCTCCTCCGAATCTATCTCATCTCTCTCATGTTCGGTCTATCCATACCAATCGCGCTCAGCTAGGAAGTAGATCGACTGTGAAACTAGCCAGTCGTCCTACCCTAGTTCCCACTAACACAGTGGGAGCTGACTAGAACGGCACTGGATCTTTGCAGGGCGGCTGTATCACGGATGATATGCCGCTCACTACTCCAATTGACAACAACTCTAATGCAACACGACTCTCAGTCATGTTCTCGTAGAGCGTTCTCATCTCGTCTGAGCTAATCGTTTTCACCTCCGATTATGGTGTATGGTATGGATTGGACTATGTCCCAGGCGAATAGATTTACTAGATTAATAAAACCTGTCGGTTCTTGTCTTATCCTCATATGTATGTAGATATTCATTGCCGGCATCTCATGTCGTCTGGAGCAATGTCCTGGATGTCATCCAAGACTACCAGAGGGAAATCCGCATAATAAGAGGTCCAGTTTGGATATGGCTGCCCAGATTGACACTTGGGGCTTAACACTGAGCGCTTTCTGTGATTTGACAAGCCCTTTCGAATAGGCCTTATCGAAAAAGAGGCCAAGAGTTACATTATTAACTAAACAAACGGTCATGATGTATAGACGGGGAAAACTGCGCGATGAAACCACTGGGAACCGGTGCGCTCAAGCTTCTCAGAAAGCTTGCTATTGATCCATCACTGTCTCAAGCTGAGCTCGCAAAGGAACTAGATGTGACAAGGTCTGCTGTCAATCAGATCTGGCAGAGACTGAGGAAAGAGTGCAATCTGTCAGTTCGCGGTAGTTTCGACTACGGCCAGCTTGGACTTAGGCTTGTGTTCGGCTGGGCAAGTGACAGAGAGGGATCTGACATCCTACCTAAGTTTTCTAGGTGGCTCACATCGAGCCCTCTTACCGTTGTTGTGATGAGGTCCGTTATGTCCTCTATGATGGATACACGCGTATACTTCGAGGCGCTTCTTCCTCAGGGTCAGAGAGGCGTGTGGTTTCTGGATCAGCTAGAGAGGTTCAAGAAGAATCCGTACAACCTTTCCTTGGTATACGGGTTTGCTTCACATATCGCCAATCATCTAAACTTGGGTCTCTTTGATGGGCGCGGCTGGGATATGATTGACGGTTTCAGGTTTGGGGCAACTATCGACTCGGCGAAAGGATATGCTGATGTACTTCCCGATGTGAGAACCTCCAGACAGAGTGATCCAGTGAATGTCAGTCTTGACGATTTCATAGTGGCCTCAATAATCGAACAGGACTTCCATGCTACATCACGACAACTAGAGACGAATCTCTCGGAGCTGGGTGAACCAAAGATGTCGGAGAGGACACTAAGACGCCGTCTTTCTGCCGTCCGCAAGAAGCGCATTGTCCCCTACTTGAGAATCGAGAATATTGGTCTCAGCCAGAGAATAGCTATCAGCTTGGAGGAAGCAAGGGAGCTTGATGATTCAAGTCTCTCTCGGCTTCTCAGAGTACAGGCAACCACGCTTCCGAAGGCAAGAGTCGTACACAATGACAACCTCACCTCCATGATTCTGGACCTTCCCGAATCAGTGAGCTGGTTTGCCATATCACAGGTTCTCTCCGAGTCCGCAGGAGCTACTTCTACGATATGCACATTTATAGCCGATGATTCTCAGATATGGAACGGGCTCGATAGTTTGCTTGAGGTTCTTGTGGAACACACAGGAAAAGACAGTCGCTCTCACCACCTATGATTCCACAGATGGTCCACCAAGGCCCAGGAGATGTAAATCCGAGATTGAACAAGCCTGACAGCGGCTCCCTGCAGATTCGAACCTCCTATGACGAGATGATTCCATCAGTGACAGAGCCGTCTGCTAGGTTCTACATCGATGTCATGAAGATCTTCCTTGCTCTTTACGAGGGTGCCTTGTCATTGGAGGAGGCGGTCAGTGCCGCTGAAACGCTCAAGGAGAACCCTGAGTACGCGAAGAACGCAATCGATCCTACACTGATACCACTTACCGAGGAGTACAAGGACCGGATTCTGTCGAACCTCCAGACATTGAAGAAGTTCAACCTCTTCACCAGAGACTCGGTCAGGTCAGCATTCACCTTCGCCCTCCTGACCCCCGATGCTCCAATCAGCAAGACAGACCTCCAGATACTGAGGATTCTCGAGAAGAATCCATTGACCACCCTCGTAGATGCAGCCGAAGCGATTGGGGCAACTCCAAGGACAATTGCGAGATCCATAGAGCGTCTTGAACGGAATTTCTTTCTTCGAGTCGCTGCCTTTGTTGATATGACATCTTTTGGTGCTCATTCTCACATTCTGTTCTTCACACTAGCCGAAGGCATTGATTGGGAAGAAGTCGAGGAAGGGTTTGCCTTGTATCCATTCACCAAGAATATTCTCAAGACTACAATGACTGATCTTGGCTACGCGTCATTCCTTATTCCGGGTCCTGAGGAGAACCTCTCAATCTTTGCCGACCACGTTAGTGACATCTCCGCCATCCTATTTGATTATTCAAGTCTCCATGTACAGGAGGCGACAGGGGCCAATTCCAATATGTCCCTGCTAAAGGACGGCCAGTGGCAGTTCTCAGATGCAATGCTGAAGATCAAGGAAGATGATGAAGCTCCAGAAAGCGAAGGAGAAATGCGTTTGCTGGAGTGTAGGGGCTGGCAAAGGGGTCTTACGGCAAACGACTTCATCGTCACAGCTGAGTACAGCAAGGCACTTCGCAACCCACCAAGGATTCTTAGAGAGAATCTACGAATGGAGGGTTGGGATTTCGATGGAAAGCAGATTGCACAGTCGGTGCGGAAATCTCACGACCGTGGCTTGATTCTCCCCTTTCTTAGCTACTCTGGAGTGGGACTTCCTACCAACTTCTGTTTCGAGATAATCTGCAACAGAGAATGGCAGGACAGGATTCTGAGAGCAGTCATCCATCTGCCATCGGTCACATACTATTTGTCGGCTAGGGGCATAATTCTGTGGGTTCAGGTGCCGAGTCACCATCAGGTTGAATACTACCGTGCGTTCCGTGCGCTTGAAGACTTCGAAGGAGTTCGTTCCGTACAGCCGATAATGACCATTCTTCTGAAGGGCTCCCGTTCTGAGCTTGATTTCGTCCGATACTGGAGGTTTAGCTCCAGGGGTTGGACCGTTGATCCCGAGCTATTGAATCTTGGAAGCTACTTTCCATATTAGGCAACCGTACTCTCGTAATCAGATGAAGGCTATTGTCTCTTCTTTATCTCTTGGAAGACTTCAGACATCGCTCCTCTCCAGTTACCTGAGAACGGGGGTCCAAGTACTACTTCCGTTAGCCCCATCTTGGCAAGGACTTCGAACCTATCCACCATGTACTCAATCTCCCCACTGATAGAGAACATGTCCATGATTTCTTGATTCACGAAGGGGCTGCCAGCAGACGGCCCAGACTTTGCTACAGCCTCACGAATCCGTGTTACACGCTGCTTGTCAACATCAAGCATGTCAATTACCTGCGACGGCATGTCTGCCACAACAAGAGCGACAACTCTCTTTGCAAGTCCTTCGTCGCTTCTTTCGAAGGAAGGGATTGTCGGCAACCATGCCACCTTCTCGATATCTTTCGGACTTCGTCCTGAATCCTCAGCGGCTTTGTTCAGTTTCTTGACTGCATCTTTCAGATAGTCGAAGGGTCCTGATAGTATGACACCATCTGCCACTTGTCCGGTGAGCTTCAACATCTGCGGCCCCCTGACTCCCAAGAAGACCGGAATATCTACGGGCTTCTTCAGACCCACGTCGAAATCCTTCAACTGGATGAGCTCACTCTCAACGGTTACCGTTTCTCCAGCCCATAGTCTACGGAGCACCGAAACCGATCTTCTTAATTCTGAAACCGGTTTCATCAGCGAGATGCCCAGACTCTTGAGGTCCTGAATTCCACCTATTCCCGTTCCGAAGACGAATCTCCCGCCCCCTGTCTGATACAATGTGACAGCCGCTCGTGCGAGTGTCTGGATTGAATGTACTGTGACTGGAATGATGGCTGTTCCGACGCGTGCCTTGGGGGCCTGGACCAAGGTGGCGGCGGTGAGCACAAACACGTCTTGGCCCAGATCTATGTCTTCACCTATCCAGATGCCGTCTATACCAAGACGTTCAGCATTGGATGCAATCCATCCTGTGGCCTTTGGTTTCATATTGGTCGTAACGCCGACGCTAGCTCTATACACTTCGAAGCCGCCTCTCTTAGATGGCACCAGTGATGAACCTAATTAATCCGACTAAACCACTCGCACAAGCACATATTTGAGTGACAGACCTTACACGATTTTGAACTGAAATGAAGGTTGCATGGGGAATAACCGGGAGTGGCGACCTTATCGTAGAGGCAGTTGAACTCATGATAGAGCTACAACAGGAGCATGATGTGAGGATTGACGTCTTTGTTTCTAAGGCCGGACGTCAGGTTCTGAACTGGTACAAACTCTGGAGCAAAGTCAATGAGAACCTCAATGTCAAGGTCGAGGTTGATGCTAACGTTCCTTTCATTGCAGGTCCACTCCAAATGGGCAAGTGGGATATTCTCGTAGTGGCCCCTCTCACAGCGAACTCTGCCGCCAAGATTGCCTATGGAATCGAAGATACACTCATCACAAATGCAGTGGCTCAGACCTGCAAAGGCAAGACTCCAGTGGTCCTTCTTCCCGTTGACCAGGTGCCAGGTGAGGTTGAAACAATAGCTCCCAACGGGATGAGATTCAAGATACGAACGCGAAAGGTGGATCTTGAGAATGTTGGCCGACTTCGTGAGATGGAGGGAATCACAGTAGTTGCAACTCTAGATGACATAGCACAGAAGATCAAGTCAATGATCAAGTGACACGAGGGGAGAACATGGGTGAAGGCCTGTACGCAGACGGTTACCGAATGAATCTCGTGAGAAGGGCAATCCTGAGATGGTTTGGAAGACACGGCAGGGAGTTCCTCTGGAGGCATTCAGTGAATCCGTTCCACATTCTGCTGGCAGAGATTTTGCTTCGAAGGACCACCGCAGCAGCTGTCGCCAGAGTCTATCCTGGCTTTGTGAAGCGCTTCAATGAACCCGCAGACTTGGCAAGGGCAAGCCTCCGCAAACTGGAGAAGAGTGTGTCCTCACTTGGACTTCAATCAGTCAGGGCACGGCACTTGCGTGAAACTGCCAAGACAATGATGCTGGAACATGACGGGTCTGTTCCACAAGAAGACTCGGCCCTGCGGAGGCTCCCCGGTGTCGGTAGATATGTTTCTGCAGCTGTCCGGAACTTTGCTTATGGTATTGCTGAACCGATGGTTGATGGCAATGTTGTACATCTCATGAATCGAGTGTTCTCTGCAGGTTTCAATGGTCCTGATGACAAGAGAGCATGGCTGTTCATGGAGAATTTTGGTGGGAGGAACCAAAAGAAGCAACTCTATTGGGGCATTATAGACCTTGTATCAGCAGTGTGTCTGAGAAGAAGTCCGCGCTGTACCCAGTGCCCTCTGAACGAGTACTGTGACTTTTCCCGTTCCGACCCTAGTCCAGATCCGGGATAGATATCTCAATGTTGAACTGCGAGCCACAGGGACATGCTGCAGGGATTTGGAACTTGTCCGGGGTATCTATGCTAATCCTAGCACCCTGTTGAGCGGCACGATCAATCATGGCCTGCATGTTTGTCGTCATATACTTCGCAAAACTCTGGACTAGTTCTGGTATCGATATGTCATTAATCCAATAGACGAAATGACTACAGTCCGAATTCGGACAGCTGCTGAGGATTGCACGCGTTCCATCCCCGCACGACTTACACTTGAGGTCAGTATGGTGATAGTCTGGCGCCGTAGGTGCCGGAAGATCAAGGGCATTGTTCTCGCCACACCTATAGCAGTAGTAATCAAACCGAACCGTATTCGTCATCGTCAGCTCACTCATTTGAAAGACACCCTCACCAAAAAAAGAGTATCTGTGCGCACTCGAGATGACTCTGATACGCATTGGTTTTCTAGGGGCTAATAAGGTAGAATCAACGGGTATCTCTGAGGAAGTGACTGCAAGTGCAGATTGCGACTCCAAGTATGAAGATGATTTCGTTGTTCCTAGTCTTCCTGACAGAGAACTTTGAGGCTAAGAATTGCCCTTGTGATGCTTGCGGCAGCTTGATTCCCCGTTTCAGTAGAACATTCGGTATTGGATCCAGCTGGATTTGTCTGGACTGCATAATACGCCGAATCCACCACGTCTAGTGGTCTGTTTTCTTCGAAAGTCCACTGAGAAACGCTGAGCCTAACAGTGAAAAGTGGGTTATGTGGCCATAGTAGGTGCTAGGTGAAGCCTTTGAAGCGCAGAATCCAACCACATCTGAGAGTAGGCGAAGGTGACGTCGAGAAAGTTGTGCTAATTGCAGGAAATCCGGATAGGATTCCTATCATGGCATCAAAGCTGAAGGAACCTGAGGAAGTGGCGCGCTATAGAGGATTTGTGACATACCGTGCCTATACTCCAAAGGGCATCGCGGTCACAATGTCTGGCACAGGTATTGGGACACCCTCCACACACATCTGTGTCGAAGAACTCTCAAGGCTTGGTCCCGAAGTCATAATCAGAATAGGGTCGTGTGGTGGAATTGAGCCGACAGTGAAGACCGGTGACGTAGTAGTACCGACCGGCGCAATCCGTGATGAACGAACGGGCCTCAACTATGCGCCGATGGAATACCCTGCAGTAGCGTCTCCGAGGTGGGCAATTGCCTTGCATGAAGAGATATCCAAACTCCTGCCGGCTGACAGGGTCCATCAAGGTATTTGTTGGACCAGTGACGTCTACTATGTCAATCCAGACAAGAATCCATTGGACATGTGGACTAGAGCCAGAGTGAAGTGCGTGGAGATGGAGAGTTCATTCCTCTTCGTATTCGCAACAACACGTGGACTTGAGGCCGCATCTATCCTTGCCTGTGATGGAAATCTTCATGGAGCCCAAAAGGTTGAGCAATCTGATGAGTCTGAGGAGTCTGGTGAACAGGATCCATTGTTGAAAGAGGCAGTGGAGAAGGAGATAGAGGCGACAATCAAAGCAATAGACCGATTCTATGGCTGAAGTGGTTTTGCGTTTGTCACATCATGATTTTGCACATGTTTTTAGTGGACCAAGTGGATACTCTTCCTACCATGCAGGAAACTAGGGCCGTGGGAAGCAGCCAACCTGAATCCAATCCGACCATTACCCTTCGGAGCCTCAAGAAAGTAAGCAATCCGCATTCGATACATGGCATCTATCCTTACAGAGGTAAGATGTCCTCCCTCGATGCCGCACACGTAATTTCACAGCTTCCCCACGATGCTGTACTCCTAGACCCCTTCTGTGGAACCGGAACGGTCGTGTATGAGGCGCAAGTGAGAGGCATGCGGGCCATAGGAGTAGACAACAATCCACTTGCTTGCATAATTGCCCGTGGAAAGACTGAACCTCTGATTGTGGAGGAAACGCTGGAGCATCTTGAGCAAGCAATTGCAGCAGCAAAGAATCTGCAATCCCCCTCATTCATGCCTGACGCTCCTGCACAGTATTTCCATCCTACCACCGCAGAGCAAATCATGCGCATGATTGCAGTTTCAGACGACTTCTCATCCTACGAGCTGTCAGTTCTGTATGGATCCATGTGCGTGGCGGCCAGAGCGTGTAACGGCTGGATATGGACCTCCACGTCCATTGGACGGTTAAACAGACCCCTGCGTGCCGTCGACTTCTACAAGACAATGATGCGAAAGGCGAAGAAGCACATCTCCTTTGTGATTGGGGAGCCTCCGGCGGCTATACACCAGCATGACACACGACGCATTACCGAGGTTGTCCCTAAGAATTCGATTGATGTTGTGTATTGTAGCCCTCCATACTTTGATGCGCTAGATTACACTGGCTACTACAGCAAGCTCGTCTTGGAGATAACAGGTGCAGATCGTGCTCGGATACGAGAGGGGTTAATCCAGAGGTACTCAACCTACAAACAGGATGTCAGCATGGCGCTGTCCGCAATAGACAGAGTTGTCAAGAATGATGCTCTAATCATATTCGTTGTTGGGGACCGGATGGTACGCAGAAGACTCGTCAGGGGGGCGGAGTTCTTCACTGAGATCGCTCCTTGGAATGACCCCTACATTGTGGAGAGGTCTTATGCTTGCACGCCCAGTAGAATCTGGGACAAGATCAATAGAACACAAAGAAGGGAACAGGTCATAGTCTGGAACTTGGGAGCCTGAGGATGATGCCATGAAGACAAGACATCTGGTTGTTTTCGGCGATAGCCGCAGGATGGATCGTGTAAGGGATGAATCAGTTCATCTTGTGGTGACTTCGCCGCCGTATTGGCGACTCAAGGACTACGGTCAGAATGGTGGTATTGGACTTGGTTCGGAGTCGTATGAAGAATACATGCACGACATCTGTACTGTCTTCCGAGAGTGTGTGAGGACACTTGTTCCTGATGGGAAGCTAGTTGTGAACATTATGCCGATTCTTCTTACTGGAAAGGACTCCAAATTCAACAGAAGGGTCACTAGGACAGTTCTGACCGACTTGGAGAACTTCATGGCATCACTGGAAAACATGTACTTCCATTCACTATACATTTGGGACAAGAGAAAGGCAGTCCGTTTCAGTTCTTGGGGCTCATATCCATATCCCCCAAACATCCTGTCCTCGTATCCCTATGAGTGGATCATTGTCTTCTCAAAGAGTGGTCGACGCCCTCCAGTGGATTCCTCGATTAAGGAAGCATCCAAGATAAGTCACGAAGAATTCACCAATTGGGCTCAGAATTCAATCTGGGAATTTCAGCCCGCTTCAGCCAAGGCTGAAGGGCATCCGGCACCATTTCCTGAGGAACTCCCTCAAAGATGCATTCGTCTCTATTCCTACGTGGGTGACACGGTCCTCGACCCTTTTGCTGGGAGTGGAACCACGCTTGCGTCGGCAAGAAGGCTTGGTCGTAATTCTATAGGTTATGAGATCAATCCCGAATATGAGGGACTGATTCGTGCTAAACTGGGAATCAAAGAGAACTGGAATAATCAGGCATCGTTCGAGGTGGTTCTCGACGACGCCAAACCTAAATAGAAACACTCTATTCTCCGTAATATTCCGTCAACGCTCGGTTTCAGTTGGAGTCAGAAGAAGGGAGGAATCTTGGAAGGTGTCATACGATGTCATAGTAGTCGGCGCTGGTCCCGCAGGCTCCATTGCCGCACACGATTGTGCGCGTGAAGGACTCAAGACACTTCTCTTAGAGAAGTTCTCATTGCCGAGAAACAAGCCTTGTGGTGGAGCTGTCATGTTCAGAGGACTCCATATGCTCAATGGGCAAGTCCCAAGGAGTCTAGTTGAACAGAGAATCCATGGACTGAGATTCCTGCTATCGAATGGTGATAGTGCTGAGTTCAAGTCGGACAAGATGCTGGGGATTACAGTATTCAGAGATCGCTTTGATGAGTTTCTGGCAAGACGAGCGGCAAGAGCCGGGGCTGAACTCCAAGAGAAGGCACGAGCTGCAGGCGTGTCGCTGAGTCGAGAAGGTGTGGCTGTACAGCTCAGCGACGGGCGAGAGTTCACCTCTCAGTTCGTGATTGGTGCGGATGGTGCTAATTCCACGGTGGCCAAATGCACTGGGCTCAGGCCAGAACGCAAAGACCTGAATCGCATGGGATTGGGGATGGAATCTGATTTCCATGTTGGCGAGGACGGGGTACTAAATGCCACTGGAGGTGACCCGTCCATTCTCTTGCTCGTACCTGTAGAGAATCAAGTATCCTACGGTTGGGTCTTTCCCAAGAAGGAACATTTGTCGGTCGGAATCGCCGGAGTAGCTATACACATGCAACGTCTCCGTCCCATCTTTGACACTTTTGTTGCGAGGATGGAAACTCTGCTGGGTGTAGGACTGAAACCTGCGAAACGCCGAGCACATTTTCTCGGTGCAGATGGCGTGACGAGCAAGAATGTGACTACTCGTGTCATACTTGTCGGTGATGCTGCGGGTTTCGTCGACCCGATGATGGGTGAAGGAATAGCCTATGCAATGAGGTCTGGTATGTACGCGGCCAAAGTGATCACGAATGCCCTGGAGAACAATCGCACAGACGAAGAGTATCTTGAATGGTACCAAAGGTTGTGTTCCAAGGAGTTCAGGGCAAACTTCAGAATGGCCGAATGGGCTGGACTGAGAGGGACCTCTTTCACAGAATTCGTCCTCTCAAGAGCAAGTGGGCACCCTCTAGCATCTGAGATTCTCACTATGCTTGCAAGAGGTGAAATTGGCTACTCGGAAATCCCCCAGACCGTCGTCATGAGCCTTCCAAGGGAGCTACCAAGGCTTCTCCGTCGTGTTGTCGTGTCCAAGGCATTCGGTTCTCCCCGAAAAGGTTCTTAGGCCAATTAGCTACAGGCTCGTAAAGGCCTGTGAAGCGCATGCGGGTGACGTGGCTTGTCCTACTATTACTCTTCACTCCTATAGGAAGCGTGAAGGCCATTCAGACCAGTCATGTCCCTGAGTTTGATGGAGCAAACGCCATGCTGTATCTGACTCAGCAGTGCCAGTTTGGACCTCGGCCTCCAGGATCCGATAATCTGACGCTCTGCAGAGAGTACTTCACAGGAATCTTGGAGTCATTTGGGTGGACTGTGATTGAGCAGAAATTCACCTATCTAGGGGTAGAATGTGTCAACTTGATTGCGCGTTATGGGGCCGCTGACAATGCAACAATAGTACTGGCTGCACACTATGACACCAGGCCGTTTGCAGATCAAGATCCAGATCCAGCAAATCGAACCCGTCCTGTTCTCGGTGCCAATGATGGCGCCAGCGGATCTGCTGTCCTGCTTGAACTCTCAGGGGTGCTCCCGGTATCCGTTCGCTCTGATGTGGAAATCGTCTTCTTCGATGCCGAGGACTCTGGGGGAATCTCTGGATGGGACTGGATTGTGGGTTCTACGTACTATGTGAGCGAACTGAATACGACCAGAAGAGAAGCAATCGCCGCGATGATTCTGTTTGATATGGTCGGTGATAAGGATGCACGTTTTCCACGAGAGCGCGGCTCGACAAGATCACTCCAGGACGCAGTCTGGTCTCTTGCTGCTGATATCGGTCACGACGGTCTCTTCATTGACACACTTGGCGGCAGCATCTTGGACGACCATCGTCCGTTTCTTGATGCAGCTGTCCCTGCCCTTGACATAATCCAACACGACCCCTTTCCCTCATCTTGGCATACCGTGGAAGACACCCCTGACAAGTGCAGCAGTACAATTCTTCAGGCAGTTGGAGAAGTAGCAGAAACGTTTGTTGTAAGCGGACTGGCCAATGATGGCCCATTCGCGCCGAACCCCTCTGACTTCCTATACATAGCACTGCTTGTAGCCGTCCCAATCATAGCAGTGGCCGTCCTATTATTGACAAGACGAAGATAGGATATTACACGTTTTTAACAAGCAAGGACCTAATCCACTATCTGTTGACCTTATTCACGGTGATTTGGATTGAAGAAGACCGTTCTGTACAGGCCCGTGGGAATGGAGTCACCACCACTGACCTGCCTGTCTGTGAATCCGACGGGAAAACACCTGGCCTGTGGAACGTTGGACTCGGAGATTATTCTTCTTGATTCTTGTAATGGTAAACCGAAGAAAGCTCTCAAAGGACACGAGGGCGCAGTTTCAGGAGTTTCTTTCATAACCAAGGGAAAGGGTCTATTGTCAACAAGCTGGGATTGCACAACAAGAAGGTGGACCATGAGGGGTGCCCCCAAAGAGAATCCCATGCTTCGACATGGTACGGAGGTAAAGGCGCTGGGAGTGGATTCAAAGTCCGCCCGGGGCGCTGCTGGAGCCCGTGATGGAGAGGTGAAGGTATTCTCAGTTTCCACTCTGAAGAACCTCCGAAACCTGCAAGCTCACAGAACAGACGTTTCGGGATTGGCATTCACAAGTGATGACTCGAAGCTCGTAACAGCATCATGGGATGGCGAGTGCAAGGTCTTCGACATGACCAGCTTCGAGAGAATAGGAACGCTTGTCAAGCAAAAACACCGCATACGTGCATTGTGCATTGCACCAGACGATTCTCGGGTCTTCCTGGGTCTTCATAATGGAGTCGTACTCTCTGTAGATCCTGAGAGCCCCAAGGATCGCGTAGAGCTGTCTGGGCACACCGATGTTGTGACATCACTGGCGGTTGACCCTTCCAGCACACATCTTGTATCTGGAGGATGGGACCGACGGCTTATCGTTTGGTCTCTTGAATCAGGGAAGAGGATTTTGGACGAGAGCCAACTGGCAGGTCTGTCTTCTCTTGTCTGGGCGCCTAGGGGACTATGCCTCTATTCTGCTGATCACTCTGGTGCACTCACATCTTGGGACTTCGACAAGTGATCTGGAGCCGAAGTGTCCTATATATCCATACGAATGTCGATAGTCATATAGCCCTCTCTGATCCACGTCATCCTAACCCTCCCCTGCTTCTTCCGCCCAGTAGCAAGCTCGTGGAGTTGAGAGGCCGCACGATTCCTGCTTGGTTTGTCAAACGGAATTGGTATTGTATTTCGATCTTGGGTCTCTAGATTCAATCCCTTCTCCTGAACCCTGACGATCGGATGGGAGAGGATCATCCTCCCCTCCTTGAAGACAGGGGGCTTGTTCCTCATGCTGCTAACGATTTCCGCCAATCTTCGATGTCGACCTACTTCAACCCATGCCGTCTTTACGACATCTCTTAGATACTGCTCTCGCTTGTCAAACCGGTTCGAGAAATCCTCTCGAACGTGTTCAAGTGTCTTGCTTCCTGAAGGGAAGTGCTCTTTCAGAATCACTTTGATGACGTAGTTTGTTGCAGATGCATATCTCCCAAACTCTGGTTCGATTCTGTCCTGTTTATCACGAGTGAGAGTAACACTGGCAAGTTTCACTATCTCAGACTCTGCTCCGGACATCAAGCTCCACGAGTCACGGACGACTTCAATCTTGTCTAATCAATGTAACCAAACGAGAGTGTCTACAATCGTTGCGCAATGAAATACGCTTCACTAATACCTCTCTCAATCCCCTTGTCTGTGAAGTCGAAGGCGCCGTGCTGGACCAAGATATTCTCATAGAACACTGGCTCACTCTCTTGTAGCGCTTGGACGAAACTAGTCTGATCGACCTCAAACTGACCTGTCAAGGCCAGCAATGCGCGACCTATGTCGTCGACTGCATGTCTCATCTCCAATACGGCAAGCTCGTAATCCCCGGATAGTGTGCAGTTTCTTGCTCCATGATACTCTCGCTGTGCGCGCGCAAGGAGTTCCATCGCATAGTCATCAACGGCGCCTTCACTGAAACGGCCTTCTGCAATTTCAATCCAGCTCCTGACCTCCTCAAGAGTATCCATAAGCTCTTCCTCTTCCATCCCCTTCAGTTTGAAGGTTCTCAAGAAGAGTGGGTATGAAACTGGATCAAGGAGACGTATCTCAGTAAGCACCTCTGATGGCTTCATGATTGAGAAGTAGTTGTTTCTCATGATGATTACGCGTCCTAGGTCGAACAGTCCGCTACGAAGTTCATGGATTGCACTTATCGCGTCGCCCAGCTCAGCACTCTTCGATGCATTCTTCAAGGACAAGAGTGCCTGGTCCTTGACACTGTCTACAGCATCTTCAGACCACACGAATTTGGATGCGCGTTCCTGCCAGTTCTTGAGCATTCCTTTTGTATCGTGAACAACCTTGGCATTCCTCAGTCTTCCGATAAGTTCGGCAATGCGGAGCGCGTCATTGGTTTCTCCTTCAAAGATGTCTTCTATCAGATTCGGCTTCAGGAAGACGATGTCAATCCGAATACCTTTGTGTTCCTGGAACAGCTGTCCGGGTGACTCAGGGTCATCCCAGATGATCCCAAGATTCAGATCGGACGTGGCTGTCAGTGTTCCCCTCACGAATGACCCATATACGAAGATGCCCTTTACCTTGTCGTGACTTTTCCACTCTTTCACAGTGTCTTTCAATGCAGCATTGAACTTCTTCTGCAGGTCAAACACGACGCGGTCACCTCTTCCCTCATGCGGTACAGCACAACAGGATGACTCTCCATTGCATAGGCTTCTCAATAAAGATATCTAGTGGAACCATTCGCCCACGAGAAATAATAGGTGCGATGTGCTTTTGAGTGCGAGTTGACTGCAGTGACCCGCATCGATAGACGCGCCGCGGATGAGCTAAGGTCTGTAGCAATACAGCGCGGTTTCCTGAAGTATCCAGAAGGTTCAGTCCTAATCAGTACAGGCGAAACAAAGGTGATTTGCACAGCAACCGTTGAAGATGGCGTTCCCGGCTGGCTCAACAACGCGGACCAAGGCTGGGTGACTGCTGAGTATGCGATGCTTCCCCGCGCAACTGAAGATAGGACAAATCGAAACAGACTCAGCGGCCGAGGTGCAGAGATCCAGCGTCTTGTTGGCAGATCATTGAGGGCAGCTGTAGATCTCAAGCGTTTGGGTGAGAACACCATCAGAATAGACTGCGATGTGATTCAGGCTGATGGAGGCACGAGGACCGCTTCAATAACTGGTGGATATGTTGCCTTATGCGATGCCCTCCAGTTTATGTTTGACATGGACATGATACGAGAAATTCCTCTGCTAGGACATGTTGCGGCTGTGAGCGTGGGAACTGTGGATGATGAGACCCTTCTCGATCTCTGCTATGTCGAGGACGCTCAAGCAGATGTAGACATGAATGTGGTCATGCGCGATTCTGATTTTGTGGAGGTCCAAGGGACTGCTGAGGGGCCGCCTTTCAACCGAGGAACACTTGACCAGATGCTCAGCCTAGCAACCAAGGGAATACGGGAGCTAATTGAGGCACAGAAGAAGGCTCTCGGCAAGTGAGGGCGACAGTTATACCTCAGCATTGTCTACTAGAATTGAGTTGACCCAATAGGAGGATAACACCCTTGGAGCTGCCTGACGGGTTTGAGTTCTGCACTGCGAAGACTGAACAAGACTTGGAGGATCTCTTGGAATTCAATTCAAAGGTCCATGAAGATGATCCTAAGGAACTCAGACGTGTGATCAAGAATCTCCCTGGCTTTGGCCTTGACATGAACTACTTCATCCGTGACGTTGACAAGGGCATGATTGTTTCAGCAATGAACGCCATTCCAAGTACTTGGGCATACGAAGGAGTTCCTCTTCGGAATCTGGAACTAGGATGGGTTGGCACTCTCAAGGAGTATCGGAAACGGGGTCTTGTTCGCTCGTTGTACTCCCACTTTGACATCCTGCTGAGGGACGGTAAGTACGACATCTCCGTAATCCAAGGGATTCCTCATTACTACCGCCAGTTCGGCTATGAGTTCATCCTGCCCTTGGGCCGGCGCGTTACACTGGGTCCTCACTTGATACCCAAGATTAGTGAAGGCACTGAGGCTCCCTTCATGAAGTTGTCCGTCAGGGAGGCGGCCGAGTCGGATCTCGATAAATTGATCCGCCTCTATGACAATCACAATCAACGACTTCTCGTCTACAGTATGCGCAGCAGGGAACTCTGGGAGATACAGGAGCGATTCAAGAAGGAGTTCGAGAGTGACTTCACGACCATGGTAGTTGAAGAGGAAGGACGTGTTGATGGGTATTTTCGATACAGTCTGAGTAAAGGAGCCAAGGACGAGCCTCAAGACCGAGTCCTCCATGTCAGTGAGAGTAGTGTGACAAGCTATAATGGAGTAATGAGAGTTCTACATCATCTACGCCAAGAGGCACTCCAGAGTCAGGCATGTCGCATCGAACTCGTTGGTCCAGACCAGAACAACCTCTGCAGAATGGCTCAAGATCTGGGAGGCAAGGCACTCGCCTGGTGGAAGTTTCAGATTCGGATTCCCGACATTGTCAGTCTTCTCAAGAAAATCTCTCGGGTCCTTGAGAAGCGTCTGAAGGGAACGATGTTTCATGGACTCACATATGATGTCATGTTAAACACTCACCGCAACTGTTACCTGCTCAGATTCAAGAACGGGAAGATCACGAAAGTACAAGACCTGGGTATGCAAGAAACAGGTGATAGAAGAGAGTTCAGAGCCCCGCCTAATGAACTAGCGAAACTCATCCTTGGCGATTACAGCATCGATGAACTGAATCGGGCAAACATAGATTTCTTGGTCGATGGAAGGATACGCTCCTTAATCCAGACTCTGTTCCCCAAACGCGAGAGTTGCATAGCCTACTACATGTGTTAGCTTCAATCGCCCTGACCATGTGCATATGGCGTAAGCTTTATCTTGGATTAACGGGCAAATAACATGCTTTCGTCGAGTAGAGACGGTCTTATGCGACGTCAACGTCGTGAGGCTGTTCTAGCGATTCAGGCAGAGCTCGACGCACAGCAAGCTTTAAATCGTCGGCCAAGACGGCTGACGGAGCGTGCACCCGAATGAGTAGGTTGTGCGCTTGAGGTCCGGAATCCGGCGTGGTTATGCTGGAGGAAGGCCCATCGGGACCAGACCGAAGGATGGAGTCATTCCTGATGGGGGACCGTCGAAGCATATGATTCAATGATGTGCAGTGCACGGAGTGTTGTAATGCTGAGATTGCAGAGGATGGAGGCATACGTACACAAATATGAAGTTACAACTCCTTGGCAACAGGTAATACTGTGCCGGTCTCATGAGTAGGACTGCAAAAGCTGTACGGCCGCTGGTGGATGACTAGGTTGGCTAGCCGATGAAGGGCGTCACGAGCTGCGAAAAGCCTGGGGTAGGCGCATGAAGCCATTGATCCCAGGGTCCCCGAATTGGACTTCCTCATGTGGGCTAATACCCCGCATGGATCCAGTGTCACAACTGGATTGGGAACGCTCGGAACTGAAGCATCTTAGTACGGGCAGGAAGAGAAAACAATAGTGATTCCGTGAGTAACAGCGAGCGAAAGCGGAACAGGCCAAACTGAATCCCTGTGCGAAGAGTAGAGGGAGATGTGGTGTGTGGGCCTCGAACTTATTACCGACGTGCGTAAGCCGAAGTGGTCTGGAATGACCTGGCATAGAGGGTGACACCCCCGTAGGCGTAAAACACGGGTATGTTTGAGGCTCCCGAGTAGCGCGGGTTGGTTTTCTCGCGTGAATGTCGCAGGTACAATCTGCGAAGCCTAAATACTCAGCCAAACCGATAGCAGACTAGTAGCGCGAGCGAAAGTTGAAAAGTGCCGCGGGAGCGGGGTGAAAAGCACCTGAAACCAGTGGTCTACTCAAAGGATGCTGATTAAAAGAGGAGATTCTCGGGGAACGAAACAGGAGCAATCCTGCAGTAGGACCCGAGTGGATCGAATCAGCATCATCCGTCTCGAAACACGGGCCAGGGAGTTCATGGGCGTGGCGAGGATAAGGCATCAAGCCGTAAACGAAGCGAAAGCGATAAGCCCGCAGCTCGCAAGAGTGAGGGGCGACGTGTGATAAGCGCGTGAAGTCCCGTGACACGAGAAACCAGTCGATCTTGGCGTGGGCAGGGTGAAGCCGGGCGAAAGCTCGGTGGAGGCCCGAAAGGGTTCTGACGTGCAACTCGTTCCGTTGACCTGCGCGAAGGGGTAAAAGGCTTATCTAGACTGGTGATTGCTCGTTCTCCGCGAAGTTGGTCGCAGCCAAGCCCTGCTCGAGGTATCATGTGGTGTAGAGCACTTTCGGATGTGCCCGGGGGTCGATAAGACCTTCACCATCCTGAAAACTCCGAAGCTGCATGAACTGTAGACGGCAGGAGACGGGTGCCCGGGGTAAGCCCGGCAGGCCGAGATGGGGAGAACCGAGGGGGTGAGCTTAGAAGCAGCTATCCCCGAACGAAAGCGTAACAGCTCACAGACCGAGGCTCTCGGCCTTGAAAATGGACGGGGCTAAATCTGGTCACCGAGACCATTCAGCACACGGGTAGTACCGTGTGATCTGGTAGCGGAGCGACCCGGTCGGGCAGAAGTGGGGCTGTGAGGTCCCGTGGACCGTCCGGGTTTGATGATCCTGGCAGTAGTAACAGCTAAGCATGGTGAGAATCCATGTCACCGAAAGGGAAAGGGTTCTTCGGCAATGCGTCGTCAGCCGAAGCTTAGTCGATCCTAAGTGGCGTCGTAAT
>SMTZ1_10002121_pt1 | contig 24554 bp, 23 predicted proteins | sample DeeMarSWOR136_30_FD_25667 | JGI IMG/M metagenome (IMG submission 25667) | reverse complement strand
GACCATTGCCCGCAGCAGAACCTGCCACATGTGTTCCATGCCCTACCCTGTCCCTTTGGCTGACACTACCGATTCCGTTCAACGCATTGTTTATTTGTTGCTCGGTGTAAATCGTACCTCTTGCTTTTCCCGGCTCCAATTCCAGCAAGGCTTTAATCCGTGTTGTCCCATCCGGATTGCGAAAATCTGGATGTTGCCAGTCAATGCCTGTGTCAATAACTCCAATGATAACTCCTTTACCGGTCAGATTATATTGCTGGCGAACTTGTGTAGCTCGAATCTCAGGTACACTTTCATCATTATGGATCGAAACCACTCGTGGTGCCGATATGTAGAAGATGTCGGGTTGAGCAACTAAATCTGGGATTTGATCAATGGGGATAAAGGCAGAAACAATGTCTCCGATTTTTCCGGTAACTTTCAAATCCATTTTAGTAAGGGCTGTTTTGCTCAGGTTTGTCTTCAATAGCACATGTATCTTCGCTGTCGCTGATGTAAATTCTTTACCTGTCATCTGTTGATAAACCATGGGCTTTAGTTCTGGACGATTCAACATCAAAGCCAAACTCGGATCGAGCTTTTGATAATCTGAAGGTGATAACTCTGCTGGTATACATGGCAAGGTAACTAAAAAAATTATCACCAAACAGGACAATATTACTGTTTTCAAATTCATTTTTTATATTCTCCTTAAAATTTATGGATTTTTTCCAATGAATCAACCGGATGAATCTTAACCTGCCTCGATCCCTGGATGGATTCAACGAACTTCATCTTCGCCAGGTCGTACAGAGAGCTGGCAGGTAATTTTGCTGTATAAATATTGCCAATGTTAGCCGTTATATTTATTCCTTGTTTTTGAAGCACAGTTTTGTGAAGATCCGTTAAAGCTTCATTTGTCTTAAACACAACCGAAATATTTTGATCCAGTTGAGAAGTTTGTTTTAAGGTTGTTAATTGTAAACGTAAATTCGCATCGATTTTTTTCTCCACCCCGGGATCTTTGCATGCAAAAAAAATAAAGACTGTTGTAAATAATAGCATAAGAAGAGTGCTGATATGTGAGCTCAAAATTTAATCACCTCCATTGCGCAGCAAAGCTGCAAAATCCAAATTCCAAAAACTTTTGCAAAAAAACAAGAATTCAGCTCCTTATAGACCAGCATGTTAAGGTTTCATTTTTCCAACTCGTTACAGGATGAATTTGTTCATTTTGCTAAAGGATTTTAACTTATTGTTCGTGGAAAGTTGAATAATTCAAATTTCAAGAAAAGGAATGAGTAATTACCAGGAAACAGATATTTTCCAGCGTTGTCCGGTTAGATCGTTTAGAAAAACATGTCCCTTGTGTTTGCCGAATGAATACACTGAATTTAAGGCAATTACATTATCAATTGAGATTTGCTTCGCTTCTTCAATCTTCCCCTCCTGAAACAGTCTGGTAATTTTCATATTATCTATTGACTTGTTTATACCTAATGTACCTAAAAACAGATCATCTATACATGGTTTACGAACAATTTTTTTCCTGATATATTCTAATATGTCTAAGCTTTTTATTTTTTTAAAATCAGTACTACGATACCCGGAAAGAACCTTATAGGCGAATTTATTAAGATTTAAGCCAACAATCAGATGTGATGAAACGATGTTATTGTACAGAATATTTATATCTGCTTCGGTATAAAGTTTGATTTCATCTGTTTCATGATTCAACAAGGCAGCAAAAGAAATACCCATTTGAGATATCCATTTTTTGCCGCCAACATCTTCATAAGTTTTTTGAGTTTGGAGGTCTATAATGTAAGTAGGATAAGCAATAGAATTCGATGCCATAATTTACCTCCGTAATGATTCTTATACTTTTTTCTCGTATATGCGATAAGTTTTGTAGACTTTTGCTCCAATATTTCTTAAGGCTATATTCATGGGATCATTGTTTTCAAGAATCCAGGAGAATTCACCCCAATTGTAGCCCTTTTCAATGGCCTTTCTATATGTGTCTAAATAAAAAACTGAGTCAATGCCTTTATTTCGATAATCTGTAATAACGCCCATGATGATTACCCGAAGTCGATCGATTTTTCTGGCGTGATACAATAGTTTAAAGATTCCAAATGGAACTAGCCGTCCATTTAGTTTTTGTAACGCTTGATTGATATCAGGAACTGCGAGCGAAAATCCGACAGGCTGGTCACCGACTTCAGCGAAGAAAGCAATATCTTGATCGATAATTTGTTTTAATTCATCAGCGATATGATCGATCTCGTGATCAGTTAGCGGAACAAATCCCCAATTTTTCTCCCAGGCATGATTATACACCTGTTTAACGCGTTCCACTTCGTTTTTTATATCTTTTTTATTAATTGATCGAAAATTGACGTTACTTCGTTCTTTAATTCTTTCAACGATTTTCACAACGCGCGCTGGAATCTGGGTAGTTTTATCCATGCAATAAGCCCACATATCCATTGCTTTTGTAAAACCATATTCCTCAATAAAATTTTGATAGTAAGGTGGGTTGTGCGCCATTAAAATAACGGGAGGTGTATCGAAACCGTCAACGAGTAATCCGCAAACATCATTTTGGGAGTAATTTTCAGGTCCACGGATATAATCAAGGCTCTTCTTTTGCGCCCATTCCATGACAGTGTCTAAAAGTTTTTTAGCGACTTCATAATCTTTTATGGTTTCAAAGAAACCAAAAAAACCGACATTTTCGTTATGGACTTTATTATGTCGATTATTTAAAATCGCAACTATTGTTCCGACAGTCTTTCCATCTTGTCGAGCAATAAAAAAATCTGCTTCTGAATGCTCAAAGAAGGGATGTTTACTTTTGTCAAATAAAACCTTTTGCTGGCTGATTAACGGCGGTACCCACTGAGTATCATCTTTATAAACTTTCCAGGGAAGCTTAATAAAATCTTTTAAATCTTTTTTGGTTTTAACCGGTGAAACTTCTATTATCGTTAAGAGCATAACACCTCCTTCATGCAATTTAACTGGCAAGATAAACATAAACACCTGATTAATAATCAAACCATGTTTGGGGATTGAATTAATGAATCAGGTGTTACTGTTGCAGGAATTCAGACTGTTCTAATTTTGACTAATGAATTAACCCGGACTGCTTTCCTAGTTTGTAAAATACTTCTAAAACTTGGTCCAACTCATCATTTGTATGTGTTGCCATATAGCTTGTTCTTAGGAGCGCATGTCCTGGTTCGACAGCAGGACTGATAACTGGATTTGTGAATATTCCATTTTCAAAGAGTACTTTCCAGAAGAAGAAAGTTTTCATGTCATCGCCGATAATAATTGGAATAATTGGAGTTTTTGAAAATCCCGTGTTAAATCCCATGTCATCAAATCCTTTTTTCATTTTATGAGTGTTTTTCCATAGTTGATCCAGGCGTTCAGGCTCAGAAATAAGGATGTCTAATGCTTTGCTGACCGTTGCTACCGCAGAGGGAGGCATGCTAGCTGAAAAAATGAATGATCGAGCATGATGCTTAATATAGTTGATGACTTTCTTTTCCCCAGCAATGAAACCGCCAATTGAAGCAAAGGATTTGCTGAACGTACCCATAATTAAATCGATTTCATTCTCCATGTTGAAATGCTCACCAGTACCCCTGCCAGTTTTTCCCAGCACCCCACAGGAATGAGCATCGTCGATCATAACACGGGCATGATATTTTTTTGCTAATGTTGCTAATTTTGGCAAATTGACGATATCACCTTCCATGCTAAAAACGCCGTCTGAAACAATTAATTTACCTCCTGAGTTGTGACCGTTGTTTTCAATCTGGCGTTCGAGATCTTCCATGTTATTGTGTTTGTATTTAACTATTCTACCGAAAGCAAGACGACAGCCATCTACAATGCTCGCGTGATTGGAACGATCACTGAGAATGATGTCATCTTTGCCAACGAGCGTGGCTATGGTACCCTGGTTGGTTTGAAATCCAGTGGAAAAAACTAATACAGCTTCTTTATGGACAAAGTCCGCCAGTTTTTCTTCCAATTCCTCATGAAGCGTGAGTGTCCCGTTGAGATAACGTGAACCAGTACACCCAGAGCCAAAACGCTCAAGCGCATCCATTGCCGCTTGTTTCACTCTTGAATCCTGAGTCAACCCGAGATAGTTATTGGAGCCAATCATAATAAATTTCTTCCCGTCAATGATCACCGTAGACCCTGCTCCAGATTGAATCGCTTTGAAATAAGGATAGTAACCTTGAGCCTTAGCTTCATCAGCTCGCGTAAATTTGTAACATTTTTCAAATAGGTCCAATTTTACTCTCCATTTGATTTTTCATAAATTTAGACTGTTTTTATTATGTAATATATAAATCATTTTTAATATTGTCAAGATTAAAAATTTAAAAAAGATAAAAATTGTAATCAACTCTTGCTTCTATTAAAAAATGTTTGTATTATATTACTACTTAGTCAGATTATAAAAATTGATAAAATTCTGTACTTTGAACAAAAATATTAATTTCTATTAGCATGTTGGACTAACAGATTCCTCCCTTCGGTCGGAATGACACTTAATAGCTTAATCTGAATAAGTAGTAATATATTATCTTAAGGAATTAATTATTGACAATACAAAATGGCTGCCCGACAATCGGCAGGGAGTCACGGAGCCAGCAGAGATTGCTCGGAGACACTACTAATAATTTTTCTCCGTGTTTCCTCTGGTATCTCCATTACTCCTTGTAGAAAATTAGGTTTACTTTAACCAACTTTCATTAGAAGCTTCCAACGGCTCTCGCCATTTTATATAAAATGAAAAAAAGGTCGGGATGTGAAATTTATCGTTGATGTCATGCTGGGAAGATTAGCCAAATGGCTTCGAATTCTTGGTTATGACACGTTATATGACTCAACTTATACTGATGATGATTTGTTTTTCAAGGCTCATCAAGGGAAAAGGATATTACTAACCCGTGATTCAGAATTAGCCCGGAGAATGAATCCTAAATATTGCCTTTTCATTATTGAACATTCGGTACAGGATCAGGTTAAACAAGTAGTAAGACATTATAAACTTAATACTAAAGATTATGTTTTTACTCGTTGTACACTTTGTAATGAACTTGTTGAGCATGTGTCAAAAAAATTGGTTAACGGGCGGGTTCCCGATTTTGTTTTTAATTCTATCGATAAATTTTACTATTGTGCGGATTGTGATAAAGTCTACTGGGCTGGGAGTCATATACAATTAGTGCGAGAAGTTTTATCAAAATTATCCTTAGAGAAACAAAATGATTGATTCTAGAAAATTAGAAGAAGAGCAGCGCAAAATGCGTCTTTTAAGAACTATTGTCGACTTAACATCAGCCATTTTACATCAGAGTAATCTGACGGTACCAGAAGGGATCGAGTTGATAGGTGCAACTAAAAAAGGAGTGCTCCAACTATTTCCTGATAAAGAAGATGTTTACGAATTGATCTACCGACCCCGATTTGAGAGGATAATTAAGGAGATGTTGGAGGAAAACTAATCTTACAACTGCTTTGCTAATACAACAGTTTTTTTCAAGGATTTCACCACACCACGTTGATAATGAATTGCTTCAAAATAAACAATATAAATTCCCATGCGACAACTATGCCCCTGGTCATCACGACCGTCCCAGATAATAGAGCCGGTGGTCCCGGATGGTCTGTTATTGACGATAAAACGGATTTGTTTGCCACGGATATCAAAAATTTTTACATGTAGTTGTGAGAGATTAAAAGGAAGTTGATAGTTAATTATTGTGACATCATCACGACCATCTCCATCAGGTGAAAAAGGATTGGGAGAAATAGTTAGCTCCGCTTCATCGGGCAAAACTTCAACAAAGATGCTGTTTTTTTGTCCCGGTGTTCCACCATTAATATGAACACATGAGCTCCAATTGCTGCTGTCGTTAGACGCAAGATTGGGATTAATTCTTTCTAAAGAAATTCCTTTATCTCCTCCCCAGTTGCTGTTATAATGAAGTCCATCTACAATATTATTGTTCGCATCGAAGATAAGAATATCATCCAGATCATTATTTAATGCTGGCCATTTTATTATTGTTAAAAGAGGGCTATCATTTAAATCGTAACTAGCTAACACAGAAGAATCGGCAGCAAGTATCAAATAAGTATGAGGTGAAATCGTAAAAATTTTTTCTGTCAGCATTAGCTTTTCAATACTATCAGAGTCGGAAAATGTCCAATTTTGAATGTCGACTGAAATATTTTGGGGATTGTATAGCTCTATCCATTCTGTTTGCTCTGGATATGGTGAATACATAATTTCATTAATGACCAGTGATTGTTGTTTAAAACCTATGCTCAATATGGTTGAATAGGAATTATTGTAAGATTTTTGGTCCAGTGCAGAAATGATAGTAGCACCGAAAGAAAAATGTCCTGAATGTATCGGCGTATAAGGGATGGAAACTAGTGCAGACTCTCCTCGATTAAGAATTTGAGAAATTGTATACGGCTCTATAATTTTTTCATCATATTGGAAAATATTATCCCGATTAAAATCAATAAAACAGGTTAATTGAAATGCTGAGATAGAACAACGTCCGCCATTGGTAATCCGTATAGTGACGGTAATTTCTTCGTCGGGAAATGGATTCGCAGGTGTGAAATTTATTTCAGTTAATGCGAGATCAAAATTTACTGGTGACACACTGTTGAATCTTCCCGGAGTTGATCCGGTTGTATCGATAGACACTGACCAATTTGAGCTGTCGCCAGTTAAGATCATATAATCAACTCGTTCTAAAGAAATACCGGCATCTGGACTCCAATTAGACGAATATGCCATACTATCTATAGTCTTATCGGTTAAATCATATAAAACGACCTGATCCAAAGTGTTATTCAAGGTAGACCAGGACGGGGGTAAAATAACCAAATTGAAAAGAGAGTCATGAAGTTGGGCAAAGATTTCATCTGATTCAGTTAGAAGCATATATTGTTTAGGAGCAATCCAATAATCTTGTCTAGTAATAATATGTTTTTGTTCATTATTGGTGTCACTGAATTTCCAGCCTGTCAAATTTATTGAGTCATTAGCAGGATTAAATAATTCAATCCACTCGGGATCGCCAGATGTTGGTCGAAACATTATTTCATTGATTATAAGCTGTCCTCGATTAAAAGGAACGACAAAGTGCGTGATTACATGATTATTCGATTGATTTTCATCCAACCTATATATTAATTCTGCAATCAATTGGTTTGAACCCTGTTTGAAAATATAAATATTTTGAAGTGTAGTTATCGAATCAGCAGGCAAAAGCAGTTCTTGTTCATAAGCAAAAGAATTAGTTAATTCATTTTTTTGCCCCAAAGAATCCATGTTCCTATCAATATAAAAGTCGCATAGAAATTGAGAAGCAGGTAATAACCCAACATTAGAAATCGTTGCAAGTATGATTATCGAGTCAGAATTAATGTGCTGAATTTTGATCCCTAAACTAAGGTCATAATTTTTAGGTGAAATACTATTTTTTATACCAGGTGTTCCACCATTTATATTTCCAGAGAGTGCCCAATTTGATGGATCATTTGATTCGATATCCCATCGTTTTCTTTCTAAAGAAACGCCCAATTCACTTCCCCAGGATTGTTCATATTTCACCCTGTCTATAATTGTTGTAATCAAATCATATATTATTATTTGATCACCGCTGTTATTTAGCGCAGGAAATCCTTGAGTAGGGATGTCAACGTTACAAGGAATATCCGCGAAATTTTGGTAAATTGTACTATCTTCAGCTATGATTAGATAACCTTTGCCCGGTAAAAACAGTGCTGAGTCGGATAGATATATTAAATTTTCTGAATGAGAGTCTGAAAATTGCCAATATTGTAGATTAACTGACTCATTGCTCGGATTAAATAATTCAAACCATTCAGCTTGACCGGCTGATGGACGATACATGATTTCGTTGATAATAATGTTGTTAGTCGGGAAGCCAATTTTTACAACTGTAGAAGTTAAATTATTCATGGTATCTTCATCAAAGGGAAAATATGCTTTTGCATAAAAGAAATGCGGACCGCTGGGTAATGAATCGATTAAGGTGCGAACTTGATGATTTTCGCCAGGCTTCAGCGAATCAGAAAACAAAATAGCCATGCCAATTTGTTCATCCACTGAAAGTAATGAATCTGAATTTAAATCCTCAAAAAATAATATCTCGATATCAAATACGTTCAACAATCCAATATTTTTTACTGACGCTATTAAGGAGATCGATTGCCCTGGGCCTGTTTCCGGGGGGAATCCCAACAAGTCTATTGAAACATCATGATTAAGTTGTCTGACACTGTTTGGAAATCCAGGAGTTCCGTTTAGTACATTACTATTCAACCAATTTTCTGGCGAATCGTCTCCGAATAAATTTCTTTTTTCGTCAGAATATCCAGGTTGATTATTCAAAGTATATCGATATTCTGCAATAGTATCTCCTAAACTGGAAATAAGAATGATAGGCTCGGGAAGTGTGTTTGATAATCCCCTTGATCCAAAAGAGCCGTCATCGATTGTTAACACAAGAGCTTCGGGAGGAATCAAATGCTCATACTGGAGTGAATTTTCGAAATAACCAGGATCAAGAATGATTGCATACTGTTCTGGTTTTAAGTAAGTTCCTTGTTCATAAAAAATGATAAAATCTATATCTGAGCTATCGCTAATTTGCCAGCCAGTTAAATCAATAGTATCTGTTTTGCTAATATTGTGAATTTCAATAAATTCGTTATAATTTTCATTTCCTATTGGATCAAACATCACTTCTGAGAGTATAATTTGACTATTGGAGTTGGTCGATAACAGCAGCGTTAGAATAAAAGCTAATGAAATAAGTCTAAATGGAAATAGAAATTTGATTTTCATAATTAAAGCTCAAGTCTTATAATGCCAATTGAACTAGGCTGAATTGTGAAGCTCTTTTCTTAATTAGAAAATATAATAATTTCTCTTAAATATCAACTATAATTTCTAATTGTAGTTAGATTTTTTGGTTGTTTAATTGAAGAAGTCTTGTTATATTGTCTTTTAATTAAACAGTGGATATTTAAAATGAGTGAAAACCAACAAAAAACGATCCGTCTTGACAAATGGTTAAAAATCACTCGTATTATTAAAACCCGAAACCAGGCTGCGCAAGCTTGTGACCAGGGCAGGGTGAAAGTTAACGAACAGGTTGCTAAGCCAGCAAAAATGGTAAAAATTGGTGATACTATTGCTGTTAAATTTAAATGGCAAACGCGAAAGTTTGATATTTTAGATATTGTGCAAAAAAGCATTAAATCAGAGGAAGCCAGAAAACTATACCACGAACACGAACTTTCTCTTGAAGAAAAAGAAGCCGAGGATATTCGGAGCCTTTTCTATCAGGCGGCAAAATCTCATCGTCCGAAGCAGAAAGGCCGTCCGACTAAAAAGGAGAGGCGGGAGATGGATAAATTTCGAGGCCTGTCTGATTCTCTTTTCAAGAATAATAATACTACTTAGTCAAATTTGAAAAACTGGAGAAGTGCGGTGCCTTTATCCGCCGACGGGCGGATTATGCAGTCCATAAAGGGACTGCACTCTAATTTGCAATAAAATTAAGCAGTTGTGGCCTGATCTGACTATGTAGCAGAAATAATCATCTAAAATTTAGTTTCCTTTACTTGAATTATGGAACATGAATGCAAAAATTAAAAATACCTTCATTAACATCAGGTGGTCTAATCCTTTCGTATCAATGCAGTAATACGTGTCGACATTGCATCTATGCCAGCTCACCGAAATGGAAAGATTGGATTACTGAAGAGGATATAGAAAATATTTTGACACAAATTAAGCAATTCGCACCGCATCAGCATGGATTGCATCTGGCTGGTGGGGAGCCTTTTCTTAATGTTGAGCTGACATTTCGAGCAGTGGAATTGTGCATCGAAAATGGTGTTCCGCTTCAATATGTCGAAACGAATGCTTTTTGGTGCGATGATGACGATTCAACCGCTTATAAATTTAATATGCTTCGAGATTCCGGGCTGCCTGCAATTTTAATCAGCGTGTCTCCATTTCACAATGAATTCATTCCATTCGAAAAAACTCATCGAGCCATTAATATTGCTCGAGAGATTTATGGGGATTATAATGTGCTTATCTATACCAGCTATTTTTATGAGCAACTTCAAGATTATAATCCACAAACGAAGATTCCACTAAATCGTTATTTGAACACAATTGGTTATGAAAAGGCTGCCCAATCATTTGTTGAGCATTATGAATTAATTCCAATTGGCAGAACGGCTTCAAAGTTAAATTTCCTTTTTCAAAAGCATCCAGCAGCGGCGTTTTTTAACAATAATTGCCTGGCTGAATTTACCAATCCTGAACACATACACATTGATCCCTATGGGAATTATATTTCAAGTTTTTGCACGGGAATTTCTCTGGGAAATGCTCACAAATTGAGAGAGATTTATGGTGGTATTGATCTGCAAGAGCGACCCATATTAGAAATTTTAGCAACCTCTGGCGTTGAAGGATTATTAAGATTAGCTCAAGATCAATTTGATTATCAGGTTTTGTCAGAGGGCTATATGGCAAAATGCCATCTATGTCAGGATATTCGGGCTCATATAGTTCAAATGACAGATCAATTTGTGGAATTAACGCCGATTGAATTTTATAGATATTTATAAATGAGGCTACTATAACAGGTTGCTATGGAATTAACCAAAGTAGATCCATTCTGGAAGGCTGGGGAATATCATCAGGATTATTCTGAGAAAACAGGCAAGCGACCATATTGTCATTTTTTTCAAAAAGATTTTAGATCAAATTCAAGATAATAAATTCAAGCGAATTTCACTTCAGGATGGTCTATCTCAAAGCACTGTAAATTGCCTCTTGTAGAACAGTAAAGGTTTTATGTGGTTTGGTACAACAGGGGGACTGAACAAATTATATGAATTTGAACACCTGAAATTAAAACCTGGCGATACTTGACTATTTTTGACAGACGGATTGGCGAAGTTGTTTAATGGTAACATAGAAATGTTCGATTACAGTAGTGTACAAAATGAATTTGCTCAAGTTGCTGAAAAATCGTCCAATGAAATTATTCTGCATCTCGTCACAGTCGGGGAAGCCTGGTGCTATTGCAAGCTGAATCAGGATGATATTACGTTTGTGGTGTTGAAGGTGAAGGAATAAAAACAAAATTTGCTTGTAGCCTTGAGTTTGGTTAGGAATAGAAATTTCAAACTGATTCCATCGCTCCGAGCGATGGAATCAGTAAGCGCTCTTGTGCTGAAAAATCAAACCTAAACGCGTATAACTTTCTTTTGATGTACATTTTATCCCTTCCATAAATTGAAATTTCGAAAAATATAGTGATTAAAGTTGATTATAAATTATTTAGGTTATCAAAAAAATTCGATTAAAATTCCTATAGGAACAAATTAAAAATTGTTTTGTTAAAACCTAAAAAAGAAAGTTGAAAAAGCGACATATCCACTTTTATCCATTCTAACATCATAATCCTGTCTAAAAATCGAGAGGTAATCGCATGGGTATTTCAGCCATAAATCCAGCCACTGGCGAAACCATTAAAACTTATGATGAATTGACTCCTCAACAGGTTAGTGAAATTATCGAAAATGCATATCAAGCATTTCAAAGTTGGAAAAATACGAGTTTCAAAGAACGATCTGATTTAATGAAAAAGGCGGCTCAGGCGCTACGGGATAATCTGGAAATGCATGCGAAGTTGATGGCAGAAGAAATGGGAAAACCAATTACCGCAGGCAGAGCTGAAGCAGAAAAGTGTGCCTGGGTGTGTGACTATTATGCTGAAAATGCGGAGAAATTTTTGCAGCCCGAATTGGTTGAGACAGATGCCAGCAAAAGTTATGTGACGTTCCAGCCGTTGGGAGTGATATTGGCAGTGATGCCCTGGAATTTTCCCTATTGGCAGGTTTTTCGTTTTGCAGCTCCTGGATTGATGGCAGGAAATGTCGGTGTATTGAAACATGCCTCCAATGTACCTGGCTGTGCGCTGGCAATCGAAAGTGTTTTCAACAAGGCAGGATTCCCTGAAAATGTTTTTCGGACTTTGCTCATCGGCAGCAAACAAGTCGATGCTGTAATTGAAAATCCGCTTGTGAAAGCCGCCACACTGACGGGAAGCACGCCTGCTGGCAGAGCCGTTGGAAAAAAGGCAGGGGAAATGTTAAAAAAAACAGTTCTGGAATTAGGCGGCAGCGATCCTTATATCATTTTAGAAGACGCCAATTTGGAAGAAGCTGTGAAAATTTGTGTAACCAGCCGGTTGATTAATTCAGGTCAGAGTTGTATAGCCGCCAAACGGTTCATCGTTGTCGAATCTATCCGAGAGCGATTTGAGCAAATGTATGTTCAGGAAATGCGTTCCCGAAAAATGGGCGATCCGATGGATGAAAATAACGAAGTGGGCCCCCAGGCTCGCCATGATTTGCGTGACGACCTCCATCGCCAGGTTGTCCAAAGTATCCAAAAGGGAGCGAAATGTCCGCTCGGTGGAGAGATTCCCAAAAGCAAAGGAGCCTATTATCCACCCACTGTTCTCACCGATGTTAAAAAAGGAATGCCTGCTTATGATGAGGAACTATTCGGACCTGTTGCTGCAATCATTCCTGTTGAGGATGAGGAAGAAGCAATCGAAGTGGCGAATGATTCTGTTTTTGGACTTGGTGCTGCTGTATTTACAGAAAATATCGCCAGGGGAGAGGACATCGCAGCAAACAAGTTGGAAGCGGGCTGCTGCTTTGTCAATGCTTTCGTAAAATCCGATCCCCGATTACCGTTCGGAGGCGTTAAAGAGAGCGGCTACGGTCGCGAGCTGTCTCACTATGGGATTAAGGAGTTTGTGAATATTAAGACTGTTTTTATTGGGTAAAACAAGATAACATCCTGTTTCTCAATCTGGAGAATGACGAGAAAACCTCCCGAAGGTTTTGAAACCTTCGAGAGGTTTTTGTGCTATAAACTATTTCAATACAATTTCCTTTGTATGCTCCCCACCTTTTAAACAATCGAGCCTGACTTTGACTTTTCCATTACCTTCAACCAGGAAATCATATTCTACTTCGGCTTTGCCAGGGATTCCTCTGATAAGTCTTAAATTCTTCAAATCCTTTTGATCGATAAAATCTACATCACTATCCTCAGCCTGGAGGAAATAACGACGAAATCTTGCTGGAACTGAAGCTAGTCTTGAACTTTTATTAATTCCCGCTGCTAAAACCTCTACATTTCCATCAATGGATAGGATGTCCGGACGCTGCACTTTATTTGCAATAGCAGCAGCCGACATGGTGGGCATAAGTCTTTCGTTATAAAGAGTTACTTTTAATTTATAAAGATTACCCGAAATTTTTTCTGTGCTGACGGACTTAATAACTGGTAATGGCATTTCATAAGCGTGTAACAAACAGAAAGCCATATTTCTATGACAGAGTTCTTCCAGCAGCCAGGTCGGTGGAACACGACCGCTGAGTTTGGTTTGATCGCGATCTATCGTAACTTTACCCAACTGAGGGTGATCTATTTCATGAATGGGAATAGCCTTATTATCCATATCAATATACTTGTCAAAAAACTCTCGTTCCTCCTGGCTTGCCCTGCCATCATTATCTAAATCAGCACGTGACGTCCACAATTCATTAGAGAAAGAATAGATACCCAGAAGATCGTGGGTAAAATCAATGAAACTACCCCAAACGGTATACAGGTCACTCCATATAACGATATAACGATACTTTTCGATTATCTTCTCACCTTTTTTCCCGATTTCATCGTAAACAGAAAGATCAGCGCGTGTGTATTCACCATGTAATTGTACCCCGGGGCCTCGAAGAATCATGCCACCGGAGTTATGGAACGCCTGCACTCCCGCAATATTAGGATGATTATAGAGGAAATCTTTCGTATGCTGTGATTCGATCCAGGTGAATGGATAGTCACCTGCGCCACGTTGAATGTATTTCGGCTGCCAAAACGAACCAAAATCTCGATTGGGATCATAACCGCCACCACCGTCTTCATTGAAGCGCCCATCTTCATCGTTATCAATCCCCTCGGATGCAATAAACTTAAAATCACCGACTTCATCTTGTTTGCCTTCAATGTTCTTTTTAATCGGAACCAGACGATCTCCTTTATCACTCAGTCGATGTGTTCCTTCGCCTGGCTTGACCTTGATGAACATACTACCAACTTCACCATCATTATCTAAGTCTTCCGGGGGATCTTCATCATATAGACCATCGCCATCGCTGTCGTAGGGATACTGTCCCGACCGAGCCGAAGCACCCACATGCAGCCATAAATCACGCCCGTCTGGATTAACTGATGGGAAAATATAAAAGACTCTTTGATCGACTAATTTTCTGACATACTCATTATAACGATAGTTCTCCATTAAATACCAGATCGTATAAAGCCCAACTTCACCGCCTTGAATTTCGTTTCCATGAATGTTGGCATCAATATACATGGCACATTTATCCATCTCATCGCCAGTATCGGGATTATTGATGGTCATATACCAGAGGTCACGTCCCTGGTATGATTTTCCGATGGAGTGTAGTTTTAAGAATTTAGGGTAAGCTTTTTCTATCGTACGAAGCGCCTGTTCCATTTCTTTCCAATCGTAATAACGATTAAATTGAAGATTAACTTTCCGTGTATTCCATTTCCGGGGCAAATAATTTTGACCAAATATAATTGACGAATAAAATAGGACTGTTAAGCTTAGTATTATAAAGTAATAACTAGTCTTATGTTGAATTAATTTCATTTTTAATATCCTCCCGTTAAGCATTTGAATAATTCTACTTCAGAACAACTTTTTTATGGAATTTACCGCCACCTTTGCTTGCCCCTAGTGTAATATCAATTTTCTTTCCTGGTGGAGAAATAATAATCCATTTGAACTCTTGTTCAGCTTCTGCAGCTAATGTTGTGATATCATTACGCTTGGAGCCGCCGAATAATTTCATGTTTTCATCATCTTCAAATTTTAACTGAAGCAGAATAGGCGTGACATTGCGGCTTCTTTGCCCAATGGTAGTGGCATAAGGGAATTTACCCTTATTGTGAACTTTTATTTTTAATTTAAAAAGATGGGAAGATAATTTTTCTATCTCCGGCTCATCCAGCTCAATCTCAGCGAACTGTTCAGCCAAATAAAGTGCAAACTTCGCATGACTTTCACTTAACGATTTAATTTGCTCTGCTGGAGGATTAACACGCAGGTAGGGTTGAAAACCACCTATCTCCACTTCACCAAGTTGTTTATGTTGGAACTTTTCCCATCTTATAAAACCTTTACCCTCATTCTTTTTATCGATCCAGTTCAGCCATTTCTGATCCTGACTATCTGATTTCTTCTTATCTGCTTGTTGACTATTACCACCGCCCGTGCTGGCAGCGAACCGCTGCCGCATCAAAGCTTGTCGATCCATGCTTTTTTCTGGTCCGGCTTCAGATTTATCGACTTTCTTATCTTTTTTGGTAGTATCAGGCGTCTCTTTTCTCACAGACCACAGATTTGCTGAAAATGTTGGAGCACCATATTGGAAATACCCCCATTCCAATAATGAGCCAACTGGCTTTTCTGCAATTGTGTTATCGATGCCTGTTATTTCTTTATATTTGTCACTCACTTTTTTGAACAAAGGCAAATCATTATCATCTGTCTTTTTGGGTTGTGGATCTTTTGGCTGACGTTGGGTAGTTTGCTGTTGTGGTCGCCTCCGACCTCCAAATTGAGAAAACATTTGAGGGGTGGCTGCTTGCCTAGCAGTGATTTCTGGAAAAGTTGGTTTACCACATTCGATTCCTGCACTACCTGCCAGATTATCATATTTTGAGAATACCAGCATACCACAGATATTTTTATGTGCCTGTGTTTCCAACTCGGGGATGTATCGATTCATAAAATCGATTAAAGCCCTTGTTTCTTGTTCCGAAGCAGGATAAAATTGATATCCCTTGATATTATATCCAAAATTATGGGGGAAATTTCGGTTGATATTATAGCCACCGATGCCATCCTCATTATAGTTTTCATCCCCATCATTATCGATTCCTTCGGGATAGATTTTGTAAAGGCTGTCCAGCGGTGTATCCTTCTGTTTTTTATGCATCAAGCGGGAATCTTTTTTGTCAATATACCATTCCCCCTCCTTATTTTTAACGCGCATCAGGGTTATTATTCCATCACCGTTTAAATCCTCAGGACCATCTTCATCTGTCAGCCAGTCATAATCATCATCCCTCGGTCTCAGGTTTCCTGGATGTTCGATAAGCGTTTTTCCAAAAAACAATTCGGCACCATCAGGATTTAATCGAGGAACAATATAAAAAGTTCGCTTATCAAGAATTTTTGTAACCTTCTCGTCATTGCCATACCCATTGATGAGATACTCAGCAATGCCCAGGGCGACTTCACTTCCGACAACATGGTCTCCTTCCAGATTGCCACAGATTAATAGCGCCTGCTTTACTTCTGGTTTGGGATCCTTGTTTCCAGATATTTGCAGCATCCAGATGTCCTTGCCGTTCAGGGTCTTACCAATTGAAGATAATTTAGTTATGTTTTTATTCTTGCTGGCTAAATCTTGTAGAGCCTTTGTCAGAGCAGAAAAGTTATGATATCCTTTCGCTGGATGTGTAGTCTCATCAGCAACAACAGGTACCATAAAAAAGAATAGAGTAACACAAATAATAATAATACGTTTAAATTTAAATTTCATGTAATCATTCCTCCCCTGTATTATTGTGTTGTTCAGGAATTTGATTGTGTTCATGAAAAGTCAATAATTTAAAAATAAATTGTGTAAAATTTCTTGTTGGGCATTAATTTTAATGCGAAGCAAGGAAAATGAAAGTAATTCAGTGTTTTTTTTATAAAGTGCATTGTTTGTGAACGTCCCAAAGGAACTTTCATCCAATTAATGTCTGGTGCTAAATATAACTCAATCTTTCCTCGTGTCGGTTTTGAAACGCTGTAACCTAAAGCTAAATTTAGCCATGTCGGGTAATATTTCTTGTAATCAATAGGCAATACAGAGTGAATATTAAAACAAAGCCAATAAGTCATACCTGCATAATCTTTAATAAAAGTAGACTCTTGTTGATGAAGGTTAGATGGATGATAACTTAACTTTAGCTGAAAATTACTCAAGAGTGGAATTTTCTCACCTAGCAGCGGTGAAAAAGCACCAAGTTCATTGGCAGTAAAATCAGCTAAGCTAAATCCCCAATCTTTAAAGAAACCATCATAGATCTCAATCTCTAACATTAGCAGAGAACTTAAAATAGGACCAATAAATGAACTCGAATTTTTGTTAAAACCAATCCAACGACTGATATAATATATTTGTTCTGACAGAAGCCTGGCTGAGTAATAATGTCCCAATTTGTCAAGGTGACCATACAGCGTGTCATGCCACCCAAAATCCCAATACCCTCTATTTCTTCTCCAACCGCGATAAAAATGAAAATTTGCTCTTTCCTCTTCCCACCATGCATCTTTGAACGGCTGATAAGCTGCATAGTTCAAAGAAATTAAAAGCATACTTGCTAAAACTAAACGTTCGTATTGCACTTTGGTAGAAGTAAGAAATTCATTGTTGTACCAGTCCTGCACAGGTTTTTTATTGGCCGTAAGTACGTAAACTTCTTTAAGTCCCGATGTTTTATTTTTAAGTGCTGCACTATCAGCTAAATTTACAAACAATAGGTTTGGATTGTTTTCCTCCTGTGCCATTCCAGTTGTTGAACAATGATAAAATACACATATAATGAAAATAAAAAAAATATATTTTATTCTCATTTTTTCAAACACTCCGAAAGGGAAAAAGGTAACTATAACTATTACGCATAACTGAAATATATTAAACTAATTTAAATTAATATATTTTAAATAAAAATCAAGTCTTTTTTAATAAAAAAATATTCTTTGTTTCACTAATAGAATATTCACCTTAATTCAGATTCAATTAGCTGTTTTCTTAAGAAAAATTTGTTTGGAACAAAATTTGCATTTTTTATACAATCGACTAAACCTCTGGTGAACAATATATCGGAAACTAAACATTTAAAAAATAAATTATCATAGGTAAACAACTGCATTAAAATTATGTAAAAAAAGATTTGAAAATTGTAATAAAATTATTATATTGTCTGGACAACTATAAATTATTATAAAATTTTTCCTATATCTATTTCGTCCTATATATATTGTATTATTAGGAGAACTAATTGGTATGAATTCTCAAATTACTGACCTGGCGGAACAAGTGTTGCAAAATGAAACAGATTTCATTGTACCGATGAAAAAGGTTTGGTTAACGCTCAGTTTGATGGGGAAGCTAGATGACATTGAATTTGAAAGTTTCTCAATTATGTTAAGGGAAGATGAACGGTTTGAGGTGTTTGATAGCTATGAAAATGAATTACTTGAGGATCATATCAACAGTTTGGAGGAGATAGGATTTTTCCTGGGACCGCGGGTAATGTTAAAAAGTCGTAAACCAAGTCGAAGAGAATTGGGTACCTTATTGATAAAAAAGACTATCCTTATTTATGAAAACCTTAAAAATGCCTGGAATCTTCGAGACAAAAATAACGAAGAAGAGGAAGATCAGTTATTGTACGCTCTAGCTAATACACAAAAGTTACTCAGAGCATTGAAAAAGGAGTTTCCTGACCATATTAAGAAAGAATCAATTGGCAAATAAACAATAAATTTTTGCATAATAAGCAAAATGGAGATGCGGAGAATAATGGTCAGATGTGAACAGGGGACCTTAATGTTTACGCGGGTAAATTCATAAATTCAATCCGGGGACAGGCGCTAAACTATATTCTGATCTAAATCCCTGCTGAATTTTGTGATAACCAAGCCAGGCGATCATTGCAGCATTATCGGTACATAAGATTGGTTTCGGAATATAGATATGAAGTTCTTCAATTTTTGCTCGCTGATAAAATAAATATCTCAAAAAATTATTTCGTGCAACTCCTCCAGCCAGGACGATCTGCCTGATATTTCTATCATTCGCTGCAGCTATAGTTTTTTCAACTAGGACCTCGACTAAAGCCGCTTGAAAACTTGCTGCTATATCAGCTTTATGTCGTCGTATTTTATCTTCTGACATTTGCTTCAAATAATATAATACCGCTGTCTTTAAGCCACTAAAACTAAAATTATATTCACTTTTTTTGATGATGGAACGAGGAAACTGGACAAATGTTTCATCCCCCTGAGATGACAATTTATCGATAATAGGACCACCAGGATAACCAAGATTAAGCATTTTAGCAACTTTATCAAAAGCTTCACCAGCGGCATCATCCAGCGTTCTTCCCATAATTTCGTAGTGACCGGATTGTTCAACATATACAAGTTGTGTATGTCCCCCTGAAACAATCAAAGCAATAAATGGTGGTTTAAGTTTCTGATTGGTTAAATAAATTGAAAAAATATGTCCTTCAATATGATTGATCCCAATCCAGGGTAAACTTAATGCATAAGCTATTGCTTTGGCGGTATTGAGACCAACCAAAATAGAACCCATTAAACCAGGACCATACGTTACAGCGACGCCATTTATTTGATTTAAATTTAAATTTGCATTTTCTAATGATTTTTTAATGATAGGCAGAATTAATCGAATGTGTTCACGAGAGGCTAACTCTGGAACTACACCTCCATATTCATGATGGATAGTTTGAGAGGCTATAACGTTTGATAAAAGGCCTACTGAACTATAAACTGCAGCAGCAGTTTCATCACAAGATGTTTCAATTCCTAAAACATTCATATTGCTATTAATAAATAATTATCGAATTTTTTCCACTACAACAGTGAACCTCTTTGGTTTTACGTCTCGATAACGAATACCTTTTGGTGTTTCTATATAGGCTAAATGGGTTTTATTTTTTGAAGCATGTACTTTTTTATAATCTATATAGGCTTTAACATCCTGTTTCGTTACATTTAATAACAGGTCAGTTCCCCCCTCAAGTATCAATGATAGCGTAGACGGAATTACTGTAACCTTTAAATTTGGAGGTTGATTGGTGACAGATACTGGAATTTCAGACAACGGTTTTTCCATTAACTTTTGAATATCGACAAATAAATTAACTTCATCGGTTAAAAGTCTTACATTTTTTCTTTTTGGAGGAACGAGTTGTATTTTCTTTTCGAGATCACGTTTAATATTCTTATATTTTTTATTTTCTGTATGAATTGATAAAATACTGTTAATTTCTGAGTCAGGCCCCATAATATCAACAGAGTCAGGGTTGAGCTCGATTTCATCGATAATAGTATATCCCGGATAAGTTTGAACATCCACTTCAGGAATGATGGGAACTTTCCTGGTTATCAAATTTTTAATTACTACTTTTACTGTTTCCGGGGCAACAATATTTAAAACTTCAATTTCAATTTCGCGAAGTAATTTAATTTGATCCTTATCCAACACTATATTAGCTGATTTTTTTACTTTTGAAACATCTAAATTATAAAAAATATCTTTTCGCAGCATCAGTAAGAATAAATATCTTCCCTTGCCCCAGGAGGTAATTTTAATCCTTTTCGGAATACTGTTGCCGATAATTCGATTTGATTCAAGATTTGTAACTCTTAATGGTATTTTAAAAGAATATCTATAATTGTCTTCTATTTTTACAAAAAACCAAACAAGAAAAGCTATGAACAATACAATAAGTTTGATTTTTAAATTGTTAAGAATATTTAAGTCCATATCCTTTTGTATCAGACCAATTAAACACGCAAAAGAGAAAAAAGGGTATCAGGATTTTGTGTTCCCTTTACCCTCTTCTATATTTTATTTCTTCAAATGGTTTAAGGACAGTCAATTAAATAAATTGCCCGTTTGGTCAAATAGGTAATGTTGATGATATTTGAATTAAGAAATAGGACAGTTATTTAATTCACGTCCCCAAGAATAATTTGAGCGAGGAAAAAATTATTATTTGTAAGATTGACCAATCACTTTTCCAATACTTAATTCGCCATTATCAATACGAATATTAAAGCCACATTCAGGATTGGTACAAACCCATGCTTTATACATGATTGATGAACCCTCACGACCATAATCTGATAAAGGAATAAGCACTCCTGTCGAACATTTAAGACATTCCGGATAGACAGTTTCCATGATAAGATACCTCCCCTCACAATTTACATAGTTACAGTTTTACAGGTCAATAATAGATAAAGATTTTTTTTCTTCACAAATAATAGAATATCGAGTATTCCATTCCTCCTTAACAAAAATAAAAACATAATTCCAGAGTTGGAAAACAAAAAGTAATAATTATTCATAAATTCATTGATTATTTTATTTCTCCTCGCCCAAATATACTCCTTACACCTTTTAATTTATCATACTACCGCTGGCATATCCTAGAAAAATTTAATATAAATTCATAACAAAGTCAATATTTTTTTTGATGTGATAAAAAGTTTTGAACAGAATAATATTTGTATAATACGAAACAGTATTATTTTTGTGCGGATCAAATCACCACATAAGCTGAACGAACAAACCAGTTCCGATAGAAATAAACAATCCTGAAACAAAATTAATCATTAAGAATTCCCGGCTATCACGGTTTCCACGCATAATCAAACGAGGGATAAAAGCAATAGGTACAAGTAGTAAAAACCACCCCCCGAATATAGTCCCAAATGTTGAAAAAAAACGTTCCATATACCCAACACATCTTTTATTCACATTGGGGAATGGAACCTGTTCACCTGATTCTTTAGTCTTAATTCGTTGAACAATTTTTCGAATATAATGAATTAAAACACCTCCTCCAAAGATAGAAAACACAAAACCTGTGAGTACAAGTATGACTTTTTTATTAAAGTAATAAGTCACAATAAATTTATATTTTATATCTGGAGATGGAATGTCGAATAAACAATAGCAAGTAAACCAGATAAAAAAAATGTGGAATGCTTGATCCAATAAAAATATTAACACTGAATCACTTAACAATTTTTGGGTTAAGAGTATTTTTAGCCAATCTAACAAATAGTGAATGATGGCTAAAAAAAATACAGCAACCCAAAAATTTTTAAACCCTAAAAACGGAAAAGCAATAAAAAGATTTGTGATAAAAGAAATGAAAATATGGGGCAGGATTCCCCATTTATGCTTTGATTTCAAGGCAAAAATTTTATCTGATTGGAGGGGAAAATCTGCGATGAAATGCGCCAGAATTAAAAGCCAGAATAAATTCATTGATAAGCTATCCTGGATAATCAATTTTCAACCAAATCATAATCACTACCAAATATTAAAATCTCTACTTTCATAACTAGTTGATTGATGAACTTCACCCTTCCTCTACCTATTTATATTTATTCCTTTACCACCCAAAGTTTAATTTTTGCTTCCACTTCTGTATGTAATTTAATTGAAATCGTGTAAATTCCAAGTGCCTTAATAGGCTCATCTAATAAAATTTTCTTTCGATCAATATCAAATCCTTTATCTTTCAATAGATCAGATATATCTTGTGTCGTAACCGAGCCAAACACCTTATCTTCGTCACCGACACTAACAGTAGCAGTACATGAAATATTGGTTAGTTTTTCAGCCAATTTCTCAGCACTTTTCTTATCTTTATTCAGTTGCAATTGAAAACGTTGTTGCTCAGCCTCTAACAACTTTATATTTTTTTTGTCTGCTTTAAAAGCGATACCTTGAGGAATTAAGTAATTCCGAGCATATCCATCTTTCACTTCTACAACTTCGCCAACCTTACCAATAGATTCAAAATCTTTTCTTAAAATAACTTTCATTACTAAATTACCTCGCTATTCTATTAATTTAATAATTATCGGCTCATTTCTGCAATATACGGCATCAATGCTAAATGTCTGGCTCTCTTAATTGCTTGCACTAATAGTCTTTGGTGCTTTGCGCACGTTCCTGATGTCCTGCGCGGAATAATTTTTCCCTGTTCAGTAGTAAAACGCATTAACTTTTTCTCATCCCGGAAATCAATATAGTTTGCACCTTCCTCACAAAAACGGCATATACGTTTCTTCTTTAACATATTTTTTATTTTCTCCTGTTTAAATTAATTCTATAAATGAACAATCCGACATTTTAGGATGGTGAATTAAATAAATTACCCGTTTGGTCGAATAAGTAATATTGATTATATTGGAGTTACGAAATCTAAAATGGGATAGTTATTTAATTCATGTCCCTTAATATCAACTTATAGATTTAAGTCTTTATATCCGAAATCGTAATCATATATTTCAGCCCCCATATCTTCTTTTGTTGTTTTTTCTTCAATTTGATTATCTACCAGAACATTTTCACTTCCTTTAGAATCGACTGTATCAAACTCATAATACTTTTCAGTAATATCTACTTCAAATTCACCTTCATCCCTTAAATCATTTTTTCGATTAAGAAATTGAATTCTTCTTGCCTTTATTTCAACAACGTTTCGGCTGGTTCCGTCATCATTACGCCAACTTCGACTTTGGAGCTCTCCATCAACAATAATAGCACTACCTTTCTTGAGGTTTTCATAACAACTCTCTGCTAATTTATACCATGCTACCACTCCAACATAACAGACATTCTCACGCCATTGTCCATTATTATCTTTAAATTTTCGATTCGACGCAATGAAAAAGTTTGCAACAGGTGTGCCATTTGTTGTCTTTCTAAAAGAAGGATCACACGTTAAATTTCCAGCTATTAGTATATTGTTGATATCAGGCATCTTTAGATTTGACATTATAAAGACCTCCCAGAAAATCATTTTGGCACATTTATCGCATCGTCATAATCATATTACTATCTAAAAAAAGATATCACTCAGAATCAATGAATTTTGGTGCTGAAGATATTTATAGATGCTCTCCTTCTTCTAAAGAGGCAAATTCGAGGTCTTCTTCCTCATTCAGTTCTTCTACTTCTGGGATATCCACCTCAACAGGTGTTTCCTTCTTTTGTTGCCGCTCAAGATAAGCGATAGCTTTTTTATCAAGAACAGTTGTTAAATAGCGTAAGATATTTTCATCCAAACGATAATCTCTTTCCAGAATCTTAACCAAATCGCCTGGAGCTTCAAATATGATTTCGACATAATACCCATATTGTCGATTTTTTATCTCGTAAGCCAGGCGTTTCTTTTCCCATCGGTCGACACTCTTAGCCTTACCACCATTATTGTTAATAATTCTCATCACCTTTTCGATAATTGCATCAATTTCTTCACTTTTTAAAAGAGAATCGATTACGACGATGGTTTGATAAGTTCTCAAATTATTACCTCCTAACTAATTACATTATAGACTTCTGCAAAATTAAAATTTTGGTGTCATTTCGAACGGAACGAAGTGGAGTGAGAAATCTGTATATCTCATAAGATCAATTCGTTAACCAGATTTCTCGTTTCACTCGAAATGACA
>SMTZ1_10001336_pt1 | contig 24561 bp, 17 predicted proteins | sample DeeMarSWOR136_30_FD_25667 | JGI IMG/M metagenome (IMG submission 25667) | reverse complement strand
CGAATACATTGGGTCTTTTCACAAGCCAATCAAGAGGAACTCTAATTGATGAAAATTCATGAAGCCATTCTCTCTCAGATTCCTTAGGTCCAAAATAGAACTTTGATGAGTTGGGAAAGAGTCCATCGAAAATCTCCATGAACTGGTCAAAGCCGGCTCTAGTACTGAGTCCCATCTCATCCTTTTCCATTGCATCTACAACAAACACCAGACCATTCTCTTTAGCCTTAGCCATTTTTGCCATCGTCAGCATGACTTGTTTAGGTGATAGGTATAGGAGCTCACTCTCTGCGTAAGGTGCATCGTAGAAGGAAAAGAAGCCCAATCGTCTCCAAGGTTTCCTAGACAGTTTGGCATTAGCAAGGTGTGAAAACCACTCATACCCACGTTTGTACCTTGGAATTGACTCATCGTCTGTTTCAGAGTAGGGCATTTGATACACCTAGGGTTCGAATTTGTCGATCCCTAAAGGCTAATTCCTCGTTATTGTGATAAAGATATTGCATTCATCAGTCCGATCTAACGCCAAGAACTGCAAAAACGACTGCAACCACAATGATTCCAATTATGACATAAATTCGCCATTCAAATCCAGTACCTCCCGGTGAATAGGGATCAATTGACGATGATAGAATATTCAATGCTCGATCTGATCCAGCCATATTCAATATCTCGCATGCATAACCGGAATACAGGAGCTTCCCTGTGTCAGTTCCCGGTGTGTTTGCAAAGGAACCTTCAGAAGTCTGGCAATTCAGGATGAACTCTTCAACTGCGGTTGTGTTTACTAATTGGAGTCCGTTGAGAATCTCAATTGCTGAGAGCGCATAGTATGTTGACTCCAGACTTGATACTTCAGTTCCATTTCCTTCCTCAAAACCACCGTTGAAGTCTGCTTCCTCAGAATCCAGAACTTGGCGCTCAACGAGCCAATTCCGGAGAATACTTGCATCTGGAACCGCTGCTAGGGGGTCTAAAGCATGATATGCCATGACTGCTGCTGCAGTGCCCGTTACACTTGGAAGGAAATCATTTGGACTCAATTTGTATCCATTTCCCTCTTTGCAGCTTTCAATCCATTCAACCGTTGCAGTTTCGTTAACCAACCAATCCCATGCATTTTCCTCTGAATACATTGTGTGAATCAGTCTAATTGATGATAGGGCATATGCGGTGGACAAAAGGTCTGGTCCAGCGTGAGCATCTATTGCCTCTGTATTCAGAGCAAAACCACCGGAGTCAGTGTACGTCCTATTAATCCAAAAGAGGTTGGCTGTAGCATTGATGTCATAGTCTTCTGTACCTGGAATATCACTCTGGTCTTTCAATATCTGCCAAATAGCTAATCCTCTGTAATTCCCACCATTTGTGACTGGTCCCAAGAGGTAATCACCAAACCCTCCATACCTTGGTTCATCACCCTCATTTCCAGATAACCATTGACGGTCAATTAAGAAGTCCATAACAAGCGTGATAGTAACTGGTGGAGGTCTATTTCGAATACTACCTAATTCATTCATGATACTAATAGCGCCATATGTTGGATCGATGCGTACCACTCCCTCGCCAGGAATTGAGTATCCACCCCTGACAGCGTCGTACCTGCTGTTCAAATATGATGTAAGAGAGTCTAATCGACTTGCTGCAGCAACTGGTTGTGCTGCAAACGCAAGTAGTATGAATGTGAACGCGAGTGCAATTGTTACGACTTTGACCCTTTTCATAATGACATCACGGTCAATCTAGGTGTCACTGAGATTTTGCTCAGCGCTTTGAGCATCGGGCTGAGGTGCGGTTATTAACGTTTCCCCATCCCAAAGGTTGTACTAGGAAACACAGCGACATTATCTTCATGCGTAACCAATTGGTCCTCTCTGTTTCTTCCTTATGTATGAATAAGCGCTGTCTGCAGCGATAGCTCCGTGACCAACAGCAACAGCAATCTGCTTCATAGATTCGACAACGTCTCCAGCTGCGAACACTCCAGAAATGTTCGTTGCTTGTTTTGCAGAAACAAGAATCTCCCCACGCTTATTAGTTTCCACTCCAATACTTTTAGCTAAAGAGCTTTCTGGACTAGAACCAAGCGCAATAAATGCCCCATCTACTGTAAGGATTCGTTCTTCTCTAGTCTTCACGTTATGTAAAAGCAACTCATTAACAAGGTCGTCGCCTCGTATCTCTTTGACAATAGTGTCCCAAATAATCTCTACACTTGAGTTGAACACATAATCTTGAACTACCTTTTCCGCACGCAACTCATCCCTTCTATGAATGAGATAGACCTTACTCACAACCTCTGAGAGATACAATGCCTCAGTGACAGCTGTATTTCCACCCCCCACAACTGCAACAGTCTTGCCGCGGAAAAGTGGGCCATCACATGTAGCACAGTATGATACTCCACGACCAGTAAGTTTCTCTTCACCAGGCACATCCAGGTGTTTGTGTCCTCCGCCTGTTGCAATGATGATTGCCTTTGCCCGGTAGACACCTCGTCGAGTTTCGAGAAGAAAATCACCGTCATTTCCTTCTCTCTCTATACTCTTGACCTCAGTAATCTCCTTAATGATTGCCCCTGATTTCTTGACCTGCTCTTTCATTTTGTTTGCCAGATCCAGTCCTACAATGAATGTGTACCCTGGGTAATTCTCGATACCTGGACTAGTGGCTTGAGCTCCACCGAGGACTTTGGATTCTAATAATAGGGTCTTAAGTCCATATCTTGCACCGTAGATGGCTGCTGTCATTCCTGCAGGTCCTCCACCAACGACAACAAGTTCCCAGTTCAAGTCCTCTGTCAATCTACTGTCTCCGTCTTAGGTCCCAAGTATTGTGTTCTAGGTTTTCATTAAGGCTTAATCTTTCTTTCCTGTGTGAAAGGAAATTCCAAGTTTCTCAATCTCATTCACAGATATATTAGTATCAGGTCTAATCTCTAAATGACTAGTTGGTTTTAGCAAGTCTGAAATTCTACCAAATGTCACCTCTCTGATTGGGAGATTCCCTCTGTTCATCAGATATGCTGCTTTTTTGAACCTCTCAGGATCATAGGAGAATATGTTCCCAGGACTGATTAGAATTACCGAATCCACACTACCCAATCCATCCCAGGGCCATGCTGCGTTATTAAAGCCTTCAATGATAACTATGTCAACAGACCTCTCCAATTTAGTAAAAGCATCTGAAACATATCTTTCAAAGTTCAATCGCTCAAACTCCTGGACTTCTTCGAGGTTACTAATAGATAGAATGGCTGCACCCTTTGTCAACATTCCAGCTTCTTCTTGCGAAATAATAAGTTGCTCATCCTCTAGAAGCTGCTGCGCAACCAGAACTGTTGTGTCAATATCGGAATTATCAGGTCTGCTGAAGCGTTCCATCGTGAGTATTGAATTAGCTCCTGCTAGACCTAGTGTATTCGGTAAGTTTTGTAAAGGTCTTTCGAGTTTCATTGGCACAAATAGACTATGAACCGGATTGGCTAGTTCTATAGGTTGCTTTGATTCAAACGCGCTACGTACTTCAATTGCGTCAGCTGAAACAATGATGCCCTTTCGAAGACAGAGTTGTGTGTGATCGTACTTGTACCAGTAATTATGTCCACTTAGCGGCTTGAAATACTCAATCGAATAACCATTCTCTGTCAGAGTTCTACTCAATTTTACAGCAAACTGTGTCTTTCCTGAGTCAAAACTATTCATACCAACTAGTAAGACACGCATAGTCAAGCTGATGAACCTCGGAAAAAGAGATGAGTGGAGCCTTGCGGCTCCAACTTAATATGGTCTATTGTTACATCATTCCAGGCATTCCGCCCATTCCACCCATTCCACCGGGTGGCATACCACCCATGCCCTCAGCACCAGCTGGCGGGCCAGATGAAGCCTTAGCAGCAATGACATCGTCAATCCTGAGGATCATTTGAGCCGCCTCAGCAGCAGAACGGATTGCTTGACTCTTGACTCGAGCCGGTTCGATCACGCTTGCCTTCATCATGTCCGTGGTTGTTCCTTTCATTACATCAACACCGAACCAGATACCAGTCTCTTTTGAGTGGTCTTTGTTCAGGTCTGCTATGATGTCGATAGGATCATGACCACCATTCTCAGCGAGGGTCTTTGGAACGACTCTTAGAGATTCAGCAAATGCTTCTATTGCGAGCTGTTCACGACCACCAACCTTGTTGGCATATGCTTCGAGTCTCTTAGCAATCTCAGCCTCAACTGAACCACCGCCTGCTACATAGGTTGTGTCTTCTACGACATTTCTCACAACACAAAGTGCATCATGCATTGCTCTATCAGCTTCATCCACGACATGCTCAGTTCCACCACGAATCACTATGGATACAGCTTTTGGATCCTTGCAGTCTTTGACATAGACGAGTTTGTCATCACCAATCTTTACTTCCTCGACAATTCCAGCAGCGCCTAAGTAGTCAGCATCAAGTTCGTCAAGACTTGTGGCAATCTTTCCACCAGTAGCCTTTGCCAGCTTCTCAAGAGTGCTTTTCTTTGCCCTTCGCATTGCCATTATACCAGCTTTAGCGAGATAGTGCTGTGCAACGTCATCAATGCCCTTCTGACAAACAAGTACATTCGCACCAGTGGCGACAATCTTGTCAACCATCCGAGTGAGCATCTTTTCCTCCTCGTCTAGGAATGCCTTTATTTGTTCAGGACTATCAATCTTGATCTCTGCATCAAACTCAGTCTTCTCAACTTCGATAGCTGCATTGACTAAAGCAATCTTGGCTTTCTCAAGTCTTCGAGGCATTGAAGCGTGAACTACTTCTTTATCAACGACCATCCCCTTGACTAGTTCGGTTTCTGTAAGGCTCTTGCCCTGCTTCTTGATGATCTCGATCATCTCAATGTCAGCCTTTATTTCGCCATCGGTCCTCTCTACAATCTGCAATATTGCATCGACAGCAATCTTTGCAAAGAGATCCTTTGAGCCAACCACTGACTTGCTGTTCATTGAAGTTGATGCTATACTTGTCAGTATCTTCTTGTCCATGCCTTCCATTGATACAGCAATATCACTGAGTATCTTGGTGGCTTGATCAGCTGCTTTTTGATAACCTCCAACAATGATTGTTGGGTGAATTTTCTTTTCCAGCAGGTCCTGCGCTCTCTTCAGGAGTTCTCCAGCGATGACTACTGAGGTTGTAGTACCATCACCGGTTTCTTGGTCCTGGCTTTTAGCCACTTCTACAAGCATCTTTGCAGCTGGGTGCTGTACATCAATCTCTTTCAGGATAGACGCGCCATCATTTGTGATGGTCACATCTCCAAGACTGTCCACAAGCATCTTGTCCATTCCACGTGGACCGAGTGTGGATTTCACAGCGTCAGAGATGACTATACCAGCCATGATGTTGTTGGACTGTGCGGATCTGCCGCGTGTTCTTGAAGTACCCTCCTTAAGGATAAGGATGGGTGTTCCAGACAACTGTGCCATTTTGTTTTCCCCTTGTCTTTTACTTCAGTTCTATTCATTTTCCTAGGATAGAATAGTATACTGTTCATTGTGTAAAACTGTACATGCACTTCGGCATATACTTCTAAAAAAACTGTACATGTACTTCGTTTTTAAAGCTTGTCAAAGGCCACTGATTTTGACAGTACAGTCCTCAGACTGACGAAGTGCTTATCTGGTTTTAAAATTGGAACATACGTGAGGGTCTGTCGTGAGTAAGGATGAATTTGCTACTGAGTCTGAGCTCTATGGAGTGAGTCCGGGAGTTGTTGCGATCATAATGTTCATAGTAACTAGTATATTCCCAATAGGGTTCATTCCGGAAACAACTTTCCTGTTTGAACCTATGATTTATTCTATATTCTGGATCTTTCCATTAGGGCCTAACTTTTTCGAATTTCCATTTGGAATGATGCCGGTTGTTTTTCTTAATCCATTTATAATCTTCTTAACGTTGCCACTTACGATTCTCAATATAGCTTTTGCAATTTGGGTTGTTCGATATTACAAAGGTCAGACATCTAGATACACTGTGGCAATGATTGGCATGCTCAGTGTCGTTCTTCCAGTAGCGTTGGTCATTTACCTATCAGCTATGTCTGGCACCTTCATGCTTGTCTATCCAATTCCAATCCAGTTCATAGTTGGGCTCATTATGCTCTGGAGGATTGAAGGGCCTGATATGATATCTCCTTGGTCTGGTATGCGGTTAGATCTATCATGGTGGAAGAGAGGTGGGGAGAAACGTAAGCGTGACTGGGATCCATTCGAAGAAGAGAAGAAAGCTAGGAAGGAGAACTGGCTCGAGGAGTAATTCTTGTGTCTGTTATCGAGGTTATAGGTCCTATTTAGCAAAGGACATAAGAAAAGCACGAACTCTCGATAGATTACACGGGAGTGTCTTGTTAACATGGACATTACTTTCAATATAGGTGGAGAAGCTGGTCAAGGTATCGACACGATTGGAGACCTCTTAACTCAAGTCTTTGTCCAAGCGGGATTCTACACATTTACCATCAAGGATTTCGAATCGAGAATTCGCGGTGGATATAACTTCACTCAAGTCAGGGTAAGTGATGAACCAATCCATGCTCCAGTGGATTATATCGATGTGATTGTTGCACTATCTCGTGATGCAGTTGTTGCTCAACGTGACCGGCTCATTGAAGAAGGAGTGATCATATTCGATGATACAATCGAGTTTGATGACCTTGAGGCATGCCACTATCAAGCACCACTCGAGAAGGTTGCCAAAGAGGTCGGTGGCAATGTTCGAATGATGAATGCTGCAGCTCTTGGTGCAACCCTGTCAGTCTTGCGATTTCCATTCAAGCTTGCGGAAGAAGCGCTTACCGCAATATTCGGAAGAAAGGGAGAGAAGATTGTAGAAGGAAATGTTGCTGTTGCAAAAGCTCTCTATGATTTGACTACAGAGAAGTTTGCAGGAAAATGTCGATACAATCTTGATACATTGGAAACTGGTCCTTGTAAGGACAAGCTATTACTTACTGGGAATAAGGCATTGGCCTTTGGTGCCATGGCTGCGAATATCAAATGGATCTCAGCATATCCAATGAGCCCCTCTACCTCCCTTTTCATGGATATAATGTCCTACTCCCGCGACTTGAATATTGGCGCATTGCAGACCGAAGATGAGATTTCCGCAATTTGTATGGCTATAGGAGCCTCCTATGCTGGAGCTCGCTCAATGGTCACAACCTCTGGAGGTGGTTTTTCCCTGATGGTTGAAGCATTGGGTCTTGCAGCGATGGCTGAGGTTCCAGTTGTCATCTATAACGCACAAAGACCTGGACCTAGTACAGGACTCCCAACACGAACTGAGCAAGCAGACCTTCTCTTCATGGCATTTGCAAGCCAAGGAGAATTCCCACGAATCATGCTCGCCCCAAAAGATCCACTTGAGGCGTTCTATGTTGCTATACGTGCCTTCAATCTTGCTGACAAGTTCCAGATTCCAGTCATGATTCTTGGTGACCAGTATTTTGCTGACTCCGTCATGAACGTTCCACGAATCGATGTTTCAAATACCAAATTGGACCGAGGAAAGCTTGCCCGGGTTGATACTGGTTCTGACTACAAACGATACCTATTAACTGATGATGGAATATCACCGCGAGCATTTCCTGGAGACGAAGGTAAGTCCATAGTGGCATCTGGAAATGTCCACCGTGAGGATGGTCACATCACTGAAAATGCAGACATACGGAACAATATGGTGGTTAAATCCATGAACAAGCTTCCTGCCATCATGAACGCTATGAATCCCCCCGAACTCTATGGTGATGAAAATGCAAAGATCACTCTACTTACATGGGGCTCAACTTGGGGAGCTGCCAATGAGGCATTACAGATTCTAAAAGATGCAGGGATGTCTGTAAATCAACTGCACTTCTGTGATATTTACCCGTTACGAACGGAGAAACTCAGAAAGGTCCTGAGTAAATCAAAGCAGATTATCGCAGTTGAGCAGAATGTTACATCTCAATTCGCACAGCTTGTCAAAATGGCTACGGGGATATCAGTTCATCACCATATCAACAAGTATGATGGGCGACCTATGACTGCAAGATGGATTGTTAATGAGATTAAGGAGGTTGGTATCAAATGACAACTGTAGACCAACTTGAAGGCCCACAGAAGGTGACATGGTGTACGGGGTGTGGAAATTATGGAATTCTGGCTGCTCTCAAGAAAGCTGTCTTGCAACTTGATATTCCAGTGCATAATCTTGTGATTTCCTCTGGTATCGGGTGCTCAGGAAAGGCACCTCATTATATCGGAGGTCTCAATAGTTTTCATAATCTGCATGGCCGACCAATTCCTGTAGCAACTGGAATTCATATGGCAAACAAAGATCTTAACGTGATAGTCCATACAGGTGATGGCGATTGCTTAGGTGAGGGTCTGGGACACTTCGTACATGCAGCTCGACGAAATGTCAACATTGCTGTATTCATTCACAATAATGGAGTCATGGGTCTCACAAAAGGTCAATTCTCACCTGCTGCCCCAAGAGGTTATGTTTCGAACACCTCCCCACCACCTCCAGGTGCTCCCATGGACCCTGCAAATCCAGTCGCACTAGCCATCGCTGCAGGAGCGACATATGTTGCCCGAGGATTCTCAGGAGACCAAAAAGTTCTGGTGAAGCTCATGGTTGAAGCTGTGAAACACAGGGGTTTTGCAGTTGTTGATATCCTACAACCTTGCGTGACATGGAATAGACAATTGACTTGGAAATTCTATAATGAACATACTTACTCTCTGCAGGATAATAGACATGACACCTCCAATCGTCTTTCCGCATTGGAGAAAGCTCTAGTTAATGAGGGTAAAATTCCAATTGGCGTCTTCTACAGAATAGATGCTCCTGACTTGGTAGCTAACATGTTTTTGCCAGAAGCCGTACCTCTAAAGGACCACACGACGAGTCTTAAGGACGTCCAACAGATTATTGATGATTTGATGATATAGAACATCTATATCAGAACTTGCCAGAGGTCTTGATTATGAAGAAGACTAGAAGAGAGAAGGACTCCATAGGTGAACTCGATGTGCCTGCAGACGCCTACTGGGGAATCAACACACAACGTGCATTGATGAACTTTAAGATAAGCGGACGGTCCTTCTCGTCTGAGTTTATCCATTCCCTTGCCCAAGTGAAGAAGGCGTGTCTTCTTGCCAATAGAACAGCTGGACTAATTCCTGATGATTTTGCCACAGCTCTTGAAACTGCAATTGACGAGGTCATTCAAGGCAAGTTCGATGACCAGTTTCCGATTGATATCTTTCAGACTGGGTCAGGGACGCAGACAAACATGAACATGAATGAAGTCTTAAGTAATCGCGCTAATGAGATTCTTGGTCATCCAAGAGGTTCTAAATCTCCGGTCCATCCAAACAACACAGTCAATATGTCTCAGTCCAGTAATGATGTAATTCCCACAGCGATGCATGTATCAACCTTGATCGCAATTCGGGACAATCTTCTTCCTTCTCTCAGTAGACTACGAATGGCTCTTGATGAGAAGATTAAGCAATTTGATGATGTTGTAAAGATTGGCCGAACTCATCTACAAGATGCTGTACCCATTCCACTCTCGACAGAATTCAGGGTCTACAAAGAACAGATTGAATCTTCAATAGACAGAGACCTCGCAAACGCAAGTGAGGGTCTTTTGATTCTTGCAATTGGTGGAACTGCTTTAGGGACTGGACTCAACACACCAAAAGGGTTTGCAAAAAATGCTGTAGGCGAGCTAAGTAAAATAACTGGTTTCAAATTTGAGGTAAATCCTGTTCCAGCCGAAGGTATTTCCTCTCATAGTGCAATCGTTAGAACCAGCAGTGCTCTAAGGTCTCTTGCTCTAACATGCATGAAGATGGCTAATGACATTCGTTGGATGGGGAGTGGTCCAAGAGCTGGACTTGGTGAACTCGTTTTGCCAGAGAATGAACCAGGGTCTTCCATCATGCCAGGAAAAGTCAATCCAACACAGTCAGAGGCTCTAATTCAGGTCGCTCTTCAGGTGATAGGCAATGATGCAGCTATAGCTGCGGCTGAGGGTTTTGGTAGTATTCTCGATCTAAATGTCACAAAGCCAATGATGATTGTCAATCTTCTTGATTCAATACGAATTCTTGGCAAGGCAATAGACTCATTCGTAGAGAATTGCCTACAAGGCTTAGAAGTGAACAAAGAACAAATCGCTCGACAACTTCAAGAAAGCTTGATGGTTGTTACACGATTAGCGCCTATCATTGGCTATGACAAAGCTGCTGAAATCGCTAAGATTGCTCTTTCAACTGGCAAGACAATACATGAAGTTGTCACAGAATCAGGGATTGAGATTAATGGAGATCTTGATGAACTCCTGGACCCAACAAAGATGGTCTAATTAATCTCGAGCCGTACACGTTATAACTAAACAACAGCTTTGTTATCCAGAGGTGAGCGACGATTTCATCTTTCAAACATGACGTTCTCATCGTTGGTGCTGGTCTTTCAGGACTCCGAACTGCGATTCAGCTCTGCGAAAAATTCAATGTAGCTATTGTCACAAAGGTCCATCCATTGAGATCCCATTCTGTTGCTGCTCAGGGAGGAATTAACGCTTCGTTGGGTGAAGATGACTCTTGGGAAGCTCATGCTTTTGATACGGTGAAGGGATCTGATTATCTCGCAGACCAAGATGTGGTTGAGATTCTTGCTAGAGAGGCTCCAAGAGCAGTAATTGAGAACGAACGTTGGGGCACAGCTTTCTCTCGGACAAAAGATGGAAAGATAGCTCAGAGACCTTTTGGTGGTGCAGCCTTTCCACGAACTTGTTATGCAGCAGATAGGACTGGACATAATTTACTGCACACAACCTTTGAGCAAGCATTGAAACGGGGTATCATGTTCTACAACGAGTGGTTCGTCACGTCGCTTGCGAAGTCAGAGAATCGAATCTGTGGCTTGACAGCTCTGAACATTGCTACAGGAGAAGTTCATGGTTTTTCCTCGAAAGCTGTTGTCCTTGCAACAGGAGGATTCGGGAGAGTTTATGGTCATTCAACTAATGCAATAATCAATACTGGTGATGGTTGTGCCCTTGCTCTAAAGGTTGGAGCTCCCTTGAAAGACATGGAGTTTGTCCAATTCCATCCCACTTGTCTATTTGGATCCAGTATTCTGATAACTGAAGGAGCTCGTGGTGAAGGAGGATATCTCATCAATTCTCTTGGCGAGAGGTTCATGGAAAAATATGCTCCTGAAAAGATGGAACTAGCTCCTAGAGATATTGTTGCTAGGGCAATACGGACTGAGGTTCTGGAGAGTCGAGGGTTTGAGGATGAATATGTGCATCTCGATCTTAGACATTTGGGCAAAGAGAAGATTAACGAACGCTTACCTGGGATCCAAGAGATATGCATCAATTTTGCTGGAATCGATCCGATTGACGAACCAATCCCAGTACAACCCGCACAACATTACTCCATGGGCGGGATTCATACTGATAAAAGAGGTGCTACTCCGGTTCCAGGTCTCTTCGCTGTTGGTGAAACTGCATGCATGAGCGTTCATGGTGCAAATCGTCTTGGTGGAAATTCTCTGCTTGAAACACTTGTATTTGGCAGATCAGTTGGTAAAGCTGTGGGAGAATATGTTTCATCAGTTAAATCCCTAGATGTAGAATCTGTTGAACAAGAAACCTTTGAAACACGAGAGCGACTTCAAAGATTACTACTTCATGAAGGTGGAGATTCAACTGCGAATATTCGAGAAACAATGGGTCAGACAATGGATGTGCTTGTTGGAGTCTATAGAAAATCAGATGCTCTTGAAGCTGCATTAAAAATGATCCGTGAGCTAAAGACTCGATTCAAGAATGTCAGTGTTGGACGAAGCGATGATAAGTTCAACTATGCCCTTATTCGGACACTTGAACTTGAGAACATGCTAGACATTGCTGAAATAATCACAATGGGCGCGCTCATGCGAAGAGAGAGTCGTGGTGCACACTGGAGACTTGACTATCCAGAACGTGATGACGAGAATTTCTTGAAACACTCACTGTTCATAAAAGTGGAAGACTACATCAAGACGGAACTAATCGACGTGAATCTTGGTATGTTTGAAGTTAAGGAGAGGAGCTACTAATGATGTTCAGAATTGCTAGAAGCAGAATTGGTGGGACCATCACTCATTACGATCTCTACAAAGTTGACACAAAGAAAGGAATGACTGTACTTGATGCTCTATTTCAAATCCAAGATAGGATGGACCCCTCACTCTCATTTAGATATTCATGCAGGGGGGCTGTCTGTGGTAGCTGTTCAATGTTGATTAATAAGGAACCCCGTCTAGCATGTAGAACCCAGATAATAGAAGTGAAGAAGAACGAGATGAAACTGAAATCATTCTCTCAAATATCTGAAACCCCTACAGGATGGAATCCTGAAGTAGAAATATTGGTTGAACCACTACCAAATATGCCAATCTTGAAGGATCTAGTTGTGGACATGAAAAAGTTCTATGATACACTTGTATCGCTCAAGCTCTGGAGTGATATAGAGCATGGCGATGAGCCCTTGTCACAGAGTCCCAAAGAACGAAAGAAGATTGAGCGATATGTAAATTGCATTCTTTGTGCTCTCTGCTATGGTTCTTGTCCAGTCAATTCTACTAAAGATGAGTATGTTGGTCCTGCGGCTCTTGCAAAGGCTTGGCGTTTCCATGAAGACTCTAGAAGTTCTAATCCTGAACAATATGCTAAAGTAGCAACCCAAAAAGATGGTGCACCTCTTTGTGACCTTGTAATGAATTGTGTAAAAGCATGTCCAAAGGGAGTTGCGCCTGGTGGTGCAATCAGGAAATTGAAGGAACTTTGACAAATCTCTAGATCTCAAAAAGAAGCAATAGCTCATATATTGGCATATGGAATCTTTTAGCAGAAATCTAGCAGTCATAGGCCATCAGTAACGATGCTATGAATTCATTGTTACAGCCATGTTGATAATTGCAGGCGGCGGAGTAGCTGTTATCATTGTTCTAGTAATCGTAGTTAAAATGCGTTCTTCATAATCTAATGAGAAGCAATGATGTGAGTACCAGTAATGGGGATGTGACTTGGAACTGGCACCCTGATTCCTTTATTGACTAAAAGCATCTCTTGAAGCATACAAGTTATAACTCCCCGCGCTAAGCCCCCATAGGTTGGTTGGGCGGAATGACGAAGTCGTCTGACAGGTATGCAAGATGGTTTGGTACTCGAGTACCTCTTGTTTCAAGAGGAGGCATTGCACTCCTTACGTTTCTTACAGCGTTACCATATTCTGTTGTCCTTTACTTCATTTTCGAGTTCACAATCATTACTTCGAACTGGATAACTGCTTTATTTATCACATTGAATGTAGGGTTTATTATCCATATTCTAATTCTACTGCTACTCAAAATCAGATTCAATAATCCATCGACCAATTCTGAGTTTAATGCTCTTGTTGGACAAGTCTATCAGAAGGTCGTTTTGCCATCGAGAGCACATATATGGACTCGCCAGAGTGAAGAATCTTTCATTGCCACATCATTCAATCCATTATTTGATGCAGTGATTGTTTCTGAACCGATGGTTGACTTAATATTAAAAACTCCTGGAAGTGGTGAGGCTCTTCTTGCCTTCCACTTATTACGAGTTCCCAGAACAAGATGGATTGCAGACTTGTTTGGCTCACTCATTCTTTTCTTGATATTCACATATCCATCAAGTCTACTTCTGGTGCCTTTCACCATAACAATCGCTCAGAGCATTATGATTGGTTATTTCTACACCATTATGTATGCACTTAGCACCTTTGCTAGCTTCTTCATGGTTCCTATTATACTCGTATTACTCTTGAAGGGTACTTTTTGGCGGCATGATCTTGCTTTTGATGGTATTCAAGAGATTTATGGTATACATCCGAATGTTGCCAAGGTACATATTGAGAGAGGATACCCGTTAACTGAGGATGAAGCACAAACTGTTGTGTGGGGTGTCCGTGACTGGGAGAAACGTAGGCGTGGCTCAAGAAGAGTAGGAGTGTCCACTCTCGCTGCAATAGGGTCATTCTTACTTGGGTACATTCCACTATTTTTGTTATTGGGTGGAGGATATTATCCCTACTCACCCTATCTATACTTCTTTCTCTATCTGCCTTACATCTTCGCTCTTGTTGGAATATTAATTAGCTACTTGCTACTCAGGAGATGGGATAAAAACGCAATGGGCGAAGTCTTCAAGAAAACAACGGATTACGATGAACCCATCTGGGTGGATTGAGATTGAAACCTTTGTCGATGCAGATACTGGTATCTTCCTCTTTTCTCTTTGATTGAGTTCTTTCCTCAATCCTTCATAAAGAAGTCCGCGATATTCCAAGCCGATTTTCAATAACTCGAATTGCCGCTTCTGAAGAATCACATATGATCCATCGACGATTCATCTTTTCAGCCACTGCTGCAGTGGTTCCAGAACCTGCAAAAAAGTCTGCGATGATATCATCTGAGTCAGTGGAAGAATCAATAATGCGTTCAAGTAAAGCTTCTGGCTTTTGTGTAAGAAATCCTGTATTTTCCTTCGATGTTCCCTGAACTGGACTAATGTCAATCCAAAGGTCTGATACTGGTATTCCTGGTACTTCTGAGAGATACTGCTTTTTTGTATATCGGCCATTTTTACTTGTGTAGATTAATCCCGCTTCCCACCATTCATCAAGGATTTTCTTTCTATAAAGGTACGGTGCAGTCCTCCCTCTCCACTCAAACTGCTTTCTGTCTTCAGTCCGTTGTATCCCTTGAGCCTCTATCTCTATTAGTCGGAACCTACCTCTCTCATCCTTGTAGCTATAGGGTCTGCGAGATTTTTCATCAAATTCTCTATAGACTTGCTGTGTCTTGAACTTGGAAGCATTAGCTGCGTACAGGAGAATAACATCATGCTGACTTCCAAAACCCTTGCTCTGAGCCTTTGGGCTATTGGTGCGTTTCCATATTATCTCATTCACAAAATTGGAATACTCAAATATTTCGTCAAGGATGACCTTGATGTAGTGCGACACATGCCAATCAAGATGCACCCAGATACTGCCATTATCCTTGAGTAAAGGTTTCATCGCGCTAAGACGAACTCTCATGAAATCTAAATACTCTTGAAGTCCACCTTCCCATTTGTCACTGTAAGTCTTTTCTTCTTGAAGATTACCAGCTTTTTGACTATCTCCGTCGGACCTTATCTTGAGAGTATAATCAGTACCAGAAAAAAAGGGTGGGTCGATATAGATTAGACGAACCTTTCCCTTGAGAATGTCTATGTGTTTCTTAATAACATCAAGACAATCACCATGGAGTATAAGGTTCTTCCAATCAGACATAGGAGTGGACTATACACTCCTCCTTAAGATATCTTTGAGATGTAGGGGATGGGATCTTGAATATCTGAATATTACATCTCCATGTCATCAATGACTTCGTCACCAGGTTCGAGAGCTTCAGCTTCTTCTCGAGCAACTCCAATCTTGATGAGCCTGACCAAATATCCTGCGATGCGATTTCTCACCTTCTTTGATCTAACATCCGTGAACTGCTCTACAAGCCTCTTGTTAGATTCAAAATCATCTGTGAATGTGTCTGGATAAAGAGCCAGAAGGTTCTTCGCAGCGTTCTTAATATATCGAGGTCTTATACTACCCAATTTCAGCTCACCGAGTATTTTCTGTGACTGCGGGTTTGCTCCAGACTGAGTTTATAAAGCATGTGGTGAGCCTCTAAAATAGGGAGTGAAACTTTGCTTTACGAGACCCTAGCTTCAGCATATGACCAGGTTGAAACCACCAGCGGATCGCTAGAGAAGATTCGTCTATTCTCCGAACTTCTTCAGAAGGCTACCCCCCCGGAGGTGCGTCAAATAGTTGCATTGACCATAAGTAAGCTACATCCTGATTGGAAAGGTGAACCCGAGATTGGCGTAGCTGAGAAGATGGCTATCCAAGTGGTCGCATCAGCCGCATCTGTCCCTGAGAGCGAAGTACAGGTTGTTCTTAGGAAGACAGGAGATATAGGAAGTACAGCTGAAACTCTCCTGGAAAAGAGTGCTCAGGCAACTCTGTTTGCAGAGGATTTGACGGTATCTAAGGTCTATGACACTTTAGAGCAAGCAGCAAAGGTTATGGGATCTGGTAGTAACAAAATCAAGGTTTCCAAGCTAGTTGGACTACTTGCTGATGCAAAACCCATTGAAGCACGGTATATCCTTCGAACAGTTACTGGTTCTCTACGTTTAGGTCTAGGACATATGGGACTCATAGATTCATTAGCTTCAGCATTTACAGATAATAAAGACACAAGAAATGACATTGAGTCCGCTTTTAATGTGTGCAGTGATCTTGGCGAGGTCGCGTTTAAGCTTGCAAAAAATGGCATCAAATCCGTGCGAGAAGTCAGAACGAACGTAGGAATCCCAATTCGAATGATGGCTGCGAAGAAGCTATCAAATCCTGAAGAAATAATTGAGAAGGCTGGAGGGAAAGTTCTTGTTGAGAATAAGTACGATGGTGAGCGAGTTCAGGTTCATAAGAAAGGCGATGAAATAATACTGTATTCTCGTCGTCAGGAGATAATAACAGCTCAATATCCAGATGTTGTAAAGCTGGTCAAAAAACATGTGAAAGCTGATACATGCGTAATGGAGGGTGAGTGTGTTGCTATTGATCCCTCCACTGGAAAGATGAGACCTTTTCAAGAGCTAATGCGTAGAAGACGGAAGACAGACATTGAAGCGACTCAGGCTGAGGTTCCCATTGCTGTTTTCTTTTTTGACATTCTCTATCTTAATGGCGAAGATGTCACCTCCCTCTCGATGCTTAAACGAAGAAAGCTCATGAAAGAGATTGTTGAAGTCACTAACAAAGTACAGCTTACCGTAGCTGAACTCACTGATGACCCTGAACGACTGCAAGCAATATTCGAAGAATCCATCAAATCTGGACATGAAGGTGTAATTGCAAAAGCCACACATAATGATTCAACATATCAGGCAGGGTCTCGAAGCTGGCTCTGGATTAAGTTGAAAGCATCATATACGGAAGGACTGGCTGATTCAGCTGATCTTGTAATTGTGGGTGCCATTCATGGCCGGGGCAAAAGAACTGGGTTATATGGTGCTATCTTAGCTTCAGCCTATGATATCGACAGTGACACCTATCCAACTGTTTGCAAGATTGGCACTGGATTTACTGATGAGATGCTTGCAGATTTCAAAGAACGTTTAGATAAGCATAAACTAGAACAGAAGAATCCCAAGGTAATCTCAGATATTGATGCGGATGTCTGGTTTGAGCCTGTTGAGGTCATTGAGGTATTAGGTGATGAGATTACACTAAGTCCCACTCATCCTGCTGGTCGGCAAAAACTCAAGGATGGTGGACTCGCAATAAGGTTTCCGAGATTCACTGGTCGCTGGCGTGATGACAAGGATCCCACTCAGGCAACATCTGTTGATGATTTGATTGAAGCCTTTGAAAGACAACGTGGAATCTCTGAATAGTATCCTTCCGGCAGTTTTACAAGTAGTCCTGTTCGTAGCCAGTCCTGTACATGGAGGCTTTCAAATGCATAGTGTGCGTGTCAAAGATCAGAGGATGCACTTTAGCTCATCACATTTTTTGAAAAGTGAAGGAGAGGTTGAGAACCTTCATGGTCATAATTATTCACTGAAAATCAGATTGACTGGTCCTTTGAATGACGATGGAATGGTTTATGACTTCAGAAAAGCGAAAACCAAAGCTCTTGAGATTTGTAAAACACTAGACCATAAGGTGTTACTTCCAGGAGAGTCAACGAATATCAATATCTCCAAATCCGATGGCTTCATTGAGGTGAATGTTGGCGAAAAACGATATGTCTTTCCTGAGGAAGATTGCGTAATTCTTCAAACCAAAGCCACAACTGCAGAGCTGCTCGCTCAGTATATTCATGAAAATCTGGAGTTCCCGAAGGATTTCAAGGTGAAAGTCTGCGTTAGTGAAAGCGAAGGCTCAACTGGCTGTTATGAAAAATAAAACAATCTTGGACTACAAAGAGGCGTAATGATTTGGTGATTGACACTCAGAATGAACGGCCCAAGCATAGGATTCAGCTAAGCAAAGTGGGAGTTAAGAATCTCAAGACATTTGTCATCACTGAACGTTCCGGATTAAGACATCACATTCTGCCTACTGTGGACATAACAATAGATCTTCCAGCGGAAATGAAAGGTGTCCACATGTCCCGTCTTGTTGAATCTATGACTGAAGAACTCAGTGACCAGTTCAGAGTGCATTCCTCCATTGAACAAATCCAGATGCGCATATTAGAAGGACTGGCTGGAAAACACAAATTCAAGCGTGGAGAAGTCAAGTTCGATTTTGAGTTTGGTTATGTGAGTCATACACCTATTTCCAAGAAACGAACATGGGAAGTCTGTGAAGTCACAGCTATCACGATAATGTCGGAAGGAAAACCATTCATGCATGATGTGGAAGTGAAGGTCATTGGTAACACAGTTTGTCCACATTGCATGGCAAACAACGATGGTCTTACGCACATTCAACGTGCATTTGGAAAACTACGCATAGTTGGAGAAATCGATGCTATTCCAACCTATGGATCAATGATTGAGATTATTGAACGGTCATTTTCTAGCAAAACATATTCCCTGTTGAAACTGGAAGACGAGTTACATGTCACAAAGGAAATGCATGACAACCCATTGCTTGTCGAAGATGTCTGCCGCAACATCTTGCAACATGCGAGAGAGAAGTATAGTGATCGGGACTTAGAGATGTTTGCTGAAGCGCGTTCTTTGGAGAGCATTCATAAACATGATGTGATTGCTCAAGGCCGCATTGTAACAAACGGTGAAGACTGATTGGGTTATCCACAGTAATGTTATATTATTTCATCTTAGCTTTTACTAGTCGATATAATGGATGCTGTGGGGATGCCACCTAGAGATTTGAAGTGCCTGCAGACAATTCCTGTTGTTCTCTTGATACTTCTTTCAACTGGCCTAATGCTTCAGTCCCCACTAGGTTCGAACTATGATACTCTGTACTTTGATTCATCGACGGTATCAAGGATTGAATCAGTTGGTCAGATGTTTACTGAACCATCTCCAATCTTACAAGATTCTCCTCATGGTGTTATGCTAGTTTCTGATTTGCCTAGTGCACAGCCGCCTGTTTCTGGAGTGCTTGATCCTGTTCAAGTAGAACAAAGAGGCTATTATAATACAGAGAATCTGTCTGCTCGCACTGATACCATGATTGGTACCGAACAGGTCTTTCCTGTTGATATTGATTATGACTGGATAGCAAGTACAGCTGAGATTGATGTATGGGACCTACAGAAGCTCTATGTTGTGAATGGCACATTTGATGAAGGCATTCCTGGTTATACATTGAATCCTAATGGTACTCTTGGCAGTTATCCATATGGTTGGTCTGCTTTAAGTAATAATCCAAATATTGAGCAGACCCAGCGTGTTTCGTATGACGACAGTGGACGCAGATATGTGTCTGTTCAGAATCAAGCTGAGGTAACAAATAATCCTCAACATATTTACACACATTATGCTAATACAGTGGTATTTTGGAACCAAACATTTGAATTGACTCCCTTTACTAATGATTTTGTACTAAGTTTTGATTATCTATACTTGCAGGGACTACTGAATCCGATGTTTAGTGGCGATTTCTCCTTGCAAGTACGCATCAACAATGCATCAGTGTATAATGTTGACTTACCATCACTCTCAGAAAGAGGTACTTGGTTTAGCACAGGAGCAATACCAATCACTGCTGCGGCTTCACCAGGCGTGACTTCGTTCATGATTGGTCTTGTGATCAATAACACCATGGTTGTTGATGGTGATAACGACTATGATTCAGATGGTTTCCCAGATGGTCTGATTAATACCCAGTATCTCACCGTGTACATCGACAGTGTTTCACTAGTATCAATGACACCTCCTGATTGCGAGGATGTTGACCTTGGGTTTTCAGTCAATGGGTCATCAACAACAATAAATGGAACACTTGGAAATGGTTTTGGTCAGATTATAAACTCGAATTACTGGACTAGTAGTAACCTCAATCTTATAGTATACTCAAACACAAGTGTTTCTTTCGATTATTCTGCTCGTCTATTGAATCATCGTTTTCTCAATTCCAGTTGGACTACAGACACACTTCGCCAAGGTGTAGCATACACAATTGAAATTGGAGAAAGTGGTGATTTGGAGATGTTTACATACTTGGGATTTCTTGGAGTTTATGATGAACTTAGTTTGCGTATCACTCATGTATCGGATTGGGAGAATTTTACTGTCTATGATCCTTTCTTGACCAATGTCACACTAAGTTGTGTCATCTCAGAAGGAGTTGTTACAATACCATATACTCTAACGGATAGATTGGGATGGTGGAAAGTCATATGCCAATCGCCAAACTATGCTGCTGGTGCTTTAGTTGAGAGATATGATGCTGGCTGGGCGAACGAGAGTATATTCCACAGTAATGACATTGCGCGTCTTTCAGTAACTTTAGGTACGTTATCTAATACTCCAACAATTTCAAGTCCAGTTAATTATACATGGATGCTTCCAAATTGCACATGCTGGTATGAGAGTTCCTCATCTGGTGGTTTCGGAGTTGCTAGTAGTTCTGCTGTTGTTTTTGGACCAACTAACACAACCGCAGGGATATGGGGTGTAAATTACCTCTGGTCAAATGGTTCAGAAATTGCATATGACTGTTCAATTTTTTCCTTGCATCATACAGCAATCCTTGAATTAGTCTTCTCTGACACACTTGAAACTGTCGTGGGTCAACCAGTCACAGTTTTCCTAAGATTCTTAGATTCTGATAATGGGTTGTATATTATTAACGATGGGGCGCAGGTAGTGGGTAATTGGTCTGGTTCAGACGTGGAGTTTACTGCTGATGCAGTAAAGAACTGGTGGCAGGCTGATTTTGATACTGCTCTTGTTGGTGCAGGTGATTTCACAGTAGTAATTGTTTCAGCTGCACCATTTTATGAAACAGTACCTCTTATCATTACGATCAAGTCTCACTATCTGACAAGTCTCACTCCTCCTTTAGGACCTCTGACACCACTTATCTATGGAAGACAATACAGCTATGATTTCTTTTATTCAACATCATTCAACGGGACTGGAATTGATGGAGCTGATGTGAACATAACGGAAGAAGGATCCGAATGGACTTCCATCGCAAACATCGGAAATGGTCATTACAATTTAACAATATCACCAATGGCTATTGGCGACTACAGTATCAGACTCACATTTTCAAAAGAAGGTTACGAAACCAAATCCCATGTTTTATCGTTCCTTGTTAACAAAGTGCCTATTGAGATTGCTTCTATTTCTAGTCTTGTAGGACTTGAACGTACTCCCCTCACTGTGGAAGTACTTGTAGTCGAATTAGATACTGGTCTACCAGTGGAAGAAGCTATTGTCACTCTAGGAGTTTATCGACCAGGAGGCGTTCTTCATTTTGGTTCAAATATGAGTGAAGATGGAGATGGAATTTACTCTGTAGTTCTTATAATGCCAGATTCAGGCTCTGGTACCTATACTGTCAATATTGCGGTTGAGAAAGCAAATCATGAAATGGTTCAAGGTTTCAGTGCTGCTCTTGTTCCTACATTTGATAGCACTGCTCGATTGGTTCAGACTCTTTTGGATAACTCAATGCCAATAGGATTTGGAATTATTGTTATAGTAACAGTAGTATCAGGACAGAGAGTGCGTACTCGGAAACTACGTGAGAAACACTCTGAAGCAGTTGACATCAAGAATCGGATTAGCGATGCAAACAACATCCTAGGTTTTCTGGTCCTTCACAAGCTTAGCGGAATTCCTGTCTACTCGAAGGTGTTTAAAGGTGGCTTCGAGGAGGGGATGTTGTCGGCATTCATCACAGCAATTATGCACTTCAGAGCAGAGTTTGAAACAGGCAAAGGATCAGGTGATTACACGGTGATTCCAATTTCCGAAGTAATCCGCACTGTTCCAACTGAGCATCTAATTTGCGCATTTATCACAATGACATCACCCTCTACAGACCAAGAGCACAAGATGAAGAATTATGCGCGAGCAATTGGTATGATGCTCGACGAATCCCTTACAGAACCTACTGGAGAGGTCGTTAATCGTAAGATACGCAACACATTCGAGTGGATGTTTGATGATTTCATGGATGGTGGACTGATTCGAAGATATCAGGTTGGTCACAAGAAGTTTCCAAAACAATTGAGATTCATTGAGAAGGCCATACCTTTGGAGCAAGCAGAGGGTTCTTTCAACCTTGTCAGACTTATTCGTATTCTCATACAATCAGGACGCTCTGAAGATGATGTCTACATTAGGGTTTTCAGAGCCATAGAGGAGGAGTATATTCTTCCTGTTTATCCGGACATGAATAATGTTCCGTATGATTCGGATTGATACGCATAAGCTACTTCAGTGTGTTTTCCTCATATCAAATGGCTTGAGGTCAACCTAGGATAATATGTACATCAACACAAATGTAATTAGACCAGTTACTAGACGCTCAATAACTTGACAATCTGAACGGAATGGGTTCAGGCTAATTTAAACGATGGAAAAGTCATCGGAATTCAGGTGATGAGGGATATGGCAAGAAGACTACTGTGTTCATTACTGGTACTATCAATGTTCATTATCACGATGACATGGATTCCAGAAATACCTGTTCCGACTCCAATTGATTCGGAGCTCGCAACTGAAAATAACTCATCACCGAAATCTATCGATGATAATGAATTGACTCCATTGGAAGATGAACAATTACCCAGACCCAATCTCTATAATCTTGCTTATGATTCGCCTGTGGATGGAATATTAAATCCAGTTATTGTTGAGCAATCTGGTTATGCTGCTTCCCCGAATATCTCTGCTCGAACTGATAGTAACCAGAATCTTGGATATGATTTGCCGCTAGATGTTGCTCATAGTTGGATTGCAAATGAAGCTGAGGTTTCAGTCTGGAATCTTGAAAAATTATATGCAGTAAATGGAAGTTACTCAGAAGGTATTCCCGGTACAAACGTGAATCCAAATGGAACAGTTGAATACTATCCTTTGGGTTGGTCTGCAGATAGTATTGATGGTCCTTCAAGTTATGCAGATGATGTCCAGCTAGCAGCCTATGATTCGACTGGACGTCAATATGTCACTGTTGAAAGTCAAGGTGCAAAGGAAGGTCAAAATGCCTTTGCACATGTAGCTGGCACACGAATTGTTTGGACTCAATTTGTTCAGAATACTCCATACACTGAGGACTTCATTTTCAGTTTTGACTACTTCTATCTTAGGGGCCCAATTGACGGACCTGATGGGAACGATGATCCTATTGGCAATTGCAGTATTACTCTTTTCATTGATGGGATTAATGTATGGAATATGAGTCTTCTACTTCTGTCGCAACGGGGTGTTTGGCTGAGTACAGGAGATATCCCACTTACCATTAGTGGAGTTCCAAGTTCATTTCTACTTGAACTAGGTTTAGTCATTGATGAAGAATTAGTTCTTGACAAAAGAGATGACTACGATGGAGATCCTGGTCATATTGCTGATGGTATTGGGAATTCAGCATATATCACTGTCTATCTTGATGATGTATCACTCATAAAGGCAATACCTCCCACTGCAGAACAGGTTCAACTTGAATTTGTCACTGGTGGGGTATCAGAGGCTCTTACGGGATCCATGGGTGTATATTATGCTTCAATACCAAATGCATCATACTGGATTACCACTCCTATTTCTGTAACTTTGACAGCAAACACGAGTGTGTCCTTTGATTACAAAACACGTCTTTATTCTCATCGATTTACAGATTCAAATTGGCGGACTAATATTGGCAGTGTAGGTGTTTCATACACGATAGACCATGGTCTTAGCGCAGAACTGACATTCTACGCTTATGTTGGTTACCTCGGGCAATACGAAAATCCTGAGATGACAATTGTTTTCCCGTCTGATTGGGAGAATCTAACAGTATCAGATCCATTCCTTACTGATCTTACCAGTACATGTATTATTAGCAGCGGCTCTGTCACTGTTCCTACTTCAATTATTGACCGTCTAGGTTGGTGGGAGGTAAAGCTGCAATCTCCCAATTATGTCAAGTCAATCAAGCAACAGATATTTGATGCAACATGGAGCGATTCGACAACTTTCAGAATAGGCAATGAAACTCGTGCAGACGTCACTATTGGGACAGATACTGAAACAATGGGCCCATTGACCGCTGTAAATGTCAGCTGGTTTAATCCCTCAGACCAGATTTGGGCAATGAATCAGATAAGTGGTGGCATATTGGGTCAGATATATAGTGGATCGTTTATATTCAACTCTTCTTCACCTGCTGGTGAGTGGTATGTTGAGGTCTATTGGACCAATGGAACAGAAGTGGCATATGACCGTGGACATTTCGAAGTTCACCATTCCG
>SMTZ1_10001334_pt1 | contig 24581 bp, 23 predicted proteins | sample DeeMarSWOR136_30_FD_25667 | JGI IMG/M metagenome (IMG submission 25667) | reverse complement strand
GTATCTTGGAGTGTAACACAGAGATCAAGCAAGACGTGAAGTGGATAAAGTGGCACCTAGAGATCCAGGCTGATTGATTATGAAAATCGCGTAACTTTTTCGGAGCGTTCCCCACCAAGCACGCCTATAAAGAGATACTTACAGGATACGTAGCGTACACCTTTTCTGACTTTTCATTATATACCACTGAGTTAAGGACCCGCTTATTACCTTCAAAATATCCTCTAACAGTGGTTCAAGTCCAATACTGCCTAACCTGCATTAATTCTTACTTCTTGGCCTAATAAAATATGCCATATGGCCTGTATTTTAATGATGAAAAAAAATTAGAGCATCGCAGATTCTAAGGAAATTCTAAGGAAAACTGGTAAATATGACATGGTACGGTAAATATGAGTGAGCTAACTCCTTATATTTCGTACCATATATACCATGAATAAGCATAATTTTTATCACTGGAGACGACCAAGATCTACAGCATTGCAGGCCTGCTGTCGGCAGGCACCGGACTCGTACGCCAGCGACCGTTCCGGGCTCCCCATCATACCGCATCTGACGTCTCGATCACAGGCGGTGGGAGAAATCCAATCCCGGGTGAGATCACGCTGGCACACAACGGGGTCCTGTTTATGGATGAATTTCCTGAATTCAGGGCCAATATCATACAGGCACTCCGCCAGCCCCTGGAGAGCGGTTCAATAACCGTCGCCCGTGCTGATTCCCGGCTTGTTTTTCCAGCCCGTTTCATGCTCATTGCATCCATGAACCCATGTCCCTGCGGTTACCTATTCGATGAGGATCATAGATGCCGCTGCTCCAGGAAGCTGATAAACCGATATTTCATGAAAATTTCTGGACCGATTATCGACAGGATCGATATTCAAGTGGTAGTGAAGCCGCTTCGACCTTTTGAGATCATGGAGGGCCGACCGGCGGACTCTTCGGAATCAATCCGGCGGCGAGTCATCGAAGCTCACCGTATACAGTATGAGCGGTTCAGCAAAGAAGGTATTTTCCAAAACGCCGCAATGGACATGGAGCTTGTCAGACGGTACTGTGTCCTGCCGGATTCGGTGAAAAATCTTCTCCGAGAAGCCGTTCATAGGTATAGATTGTCAGCGAGGTCATACTACAGGATGCTGCGGGTTGCCCGTACCATAGCGGATCTTGACGGGAATGAACATATCTCTAGGGATGGCATTCTGGAGGCCCTCTCCTATAGAGAGGTGGAGCGCATTCTCTATCTCGATACAATCAACGAGACATCTGCTGCAGTGACAGATAGTTGATGTTTTCAGCCGATCAGTTGGTCCGATCTCCCGAAAGATGACGGTCGATCATGGTGTTGATAAGAGCTATTACTTCGATACAGCGAGTCAGCCGGTCATCATCGCTTTCATGTTCTCCCGACAGTGTGTCCACATTCCTGCTGGTCAGGATATCCACCAGGGGTGTCGTTTTCATGGTGTTCGAGACAAGCTCATGGATGAATTTCTCATCCATTTCCACGTCTTCTCTGTTCTCAAGTACACTCTTAACGATGTCTGTGATGATCTGTTTTCCCACCTTTTTCTTGCTCATCAATGGTTCGTGAATTTACGATATTTCTAATAACAAGTATAGCACGTTTGAACCGGAAAACTGCCCGAGGGTATCTTTTTCGATGAATTTCATCGATATCATCATCATCATTTTTGTGTTGGTTCTCTGCATCCGAGGATATTTAAGGGGCTTCGTTAATGAACTCTTCTCACTGCTTATAATAGGAGTCGGACTCACCTTCGCATTTCTCTTCTACAGGCCATTGAGCGGGATATTTCTGGAATTCCTGGAGAACACCGATTTGTCGTTGATTTTTTCGTTTTTCAGTATTTTTATACTGGTGACTCTGTTCTTCATCATTGTGCGGAACATCATCGTTCAGTTCGTCGAACGGATGAATCTGACCGATATCGATGCATTTCTCGGTGTGATCGTGGGTTTGTTCAAGGGGTTGCTCATCTGTGGCTTTATTCTCATATTCCTCAAGTATCACCCTGTGCTGCGAATCGATGAGGTAATCGTTCGATCCTTTCTCTACCCATACCTTGAGCGGATAATTCTCGCGTGTGTCTCCCTGCTACCCGAAGGGATCGTGGTGTCCATTTACAGAATATTCGGTATCATGGTATAATCCTCCACTATTCGATCAGTTTATACATTATGAAACGACTCGTTGCATTTACCATTTTATTCACTCTTCATACCGTACTTACAATCATTTCTCCATTTTGGGCAACCGTCACTGTCTTTACCGAAGCTTTGCCAGCTCCATGTCGTACTGTGTTGAACACTGACAGGTTGGGAATGCTGGTGAAATACTATGCAACGCGCAGGTTTGAAGAAATACTTGCACTGGCCGATTTACCCGGGGCATCCGGATGGGAGGAAAGGTTGATAATTGCGAAGTCCTATGAGAAAACCGGAAACTTCGCTGAGTCCAACAGGCTGTACCGGGAGCTCTGCCGGCAGGAGCCTGAACTTGCACAGCTGTGCAGATATTTCATTGCGCGCAACTTCGAAAATCTGGATGACCCGGCCAGAGCGGTCAAATGGTATGGTAGGCTCCTCTCCAAAGCCCGGAGAACGGAGTCGCCCGTTTTTGATGACCGCACCATGGAACTGGCTGCGCTCAACCGCCTCTACCACCTGAGTCTGGGCAATGATGAGTTTGAAAAAACCCTTGAACGCTACGGGCCCTTCTATCCGGCGGCACGTTACCACCTCTTTTCCCTTTCCCTTCAAAAGGGTGAGCCCCTAGCCGCTGCAGAACAGGCATATGAGCTGTTATACGCCGATGAGGAACCATTTCTCTCCCTCGTTGTGCAGGACCTCATGCAGGACGCAAGGGTTATCGGTCATCTGAAAGAGATGAATTTCTCGGTGCACTCTCTGTTCACGCTGGCCCTAGAAAGGGGGCTGTATAGAGAAGCACTTGATATATCGCACCTTCTGCCCGAGAGTGATGAGGTCCTCGAAAAGAGGGCATACGCCTATTATAAATTGGGAGATTATGAAACGGCGGCGAGGTTCTTTGATGAGCACCATACACGTACTGGGGCAACAGATTCCCTGCTCCGCAACGCATTATCCTACTTCAACCTCGGTCGATTCGATGAATCAGAGGAATCTCTGAACCGTTATCTTTCACTCGTGCGCGAATGGCCGGGTACTCAGGCTATGGATGAGGATGCGGCGTATCTCGAGGTACTGCTCACACTGCAAAAGAGCGGTTATACCGAATCTCTTCAAAAGGTGCATGACTTTGTCATGCAGTACAGTACCCATGAATTCAGCGATTATCTCGTGACGCGGGTGTTCTATAATGCATTTACGGCGGGTTTGCGGGATGAAGCGGTTCGTTTCCTTCTCGAAGTCAAACCCTACCTTGCGAGCTCCTACTACCGGGCATGGGCTTCCTACGTGCTAGGTCTCTTTTATGATGCGTTGCTCCTTCAGGATGCAGCGCAGCTCCAACCTGGAAGCTATTATGCTTTCCGTGCCCGTGAGCTGCTTGCGGATGCAGGTGCGAACCCGATCGATGGGTCTGAAAAAAGACCATTCGATGAAACAGGCAGAGAGTTAGAGAGTTTCCTTCACACTTTAATCTGTCTCGGCCTTTACAACGAACTCGAGGAGATCCTTGTGCCTGGTCTGCCACTGAGCCAAGCACAGGACCGAATGAAGTATCAATACATTCTTTCCCATGTTTCTTACGTCCGCGGCGAACCTCATGAGGGTATCAGGCTTGCCGAGAACGTCCTCGAGGCCGTGGCTCCACAGTCCATACTCGACCTTCCCCGCGAGCTGCTCGTACTTCTTTATCCTAGGGTGTACGGGGATGTGATAGGAGAACTGCTCTCGCGAGAACCTAAAAAGTTCGATTATCACCTCGTACTTGCCCTCATGCGTGAGGAGAGCCGGTACAACCGCTCTGCGCGCTCCCCGCAGGGTGCCCTTGGACTCATGCAGCTCATACCCGCCACAGCGTCCTGGATACTGGATAGAGAACTTTCCACCCAAGAGCTCACAAATCCTGCGATCAACATCGAAGCGGCTGTTGCCTATCTTGACTATCTCTTTGATCGCTTTGAAACGCTCGAGTATGCGGTTGCATCATACAACGGTGGTCCGAACACTGTTGCTCGATGGATACGGACCAATCCTGAGCTGAGCGTCGAGAAGTTTATCGAAGAGATACCCTATGGAGAAACGAGAAACTTCGTCAAGAGGGTGTACACCTCATACATGATGTACAATTATCTGTACGGTGACCCTTCAGCGGTACGTGGTTTTGATGATGATAGTTTAAATTAGTTGACATATTTTAAGTGATGTGATAGGCTCTTTATGGTGAGCTCAAGTAATTACAATAAAAGAGGTGTCTGGCGCTATGAATATCACTGATGTTCGAGTGAAGAAGGTCGGCAACGAGGGAAAGCTGAAAGCCTATGTGTCAGTGACCTTCGATGACTCTTTTGTCGTGCATAATTTAAAGGTAATAAACGGCCAGAACGGGATCTTTGTAGCAATGCCGAGTAGAAAGACCACCAGCGGCGAGTTCAAGGACGTTGCTCACCCGATTAACTCTTCATTCCGTGAGATACTGCAAAAGGCGGTACTTGAAGCGTACAATCGGGAGACTGAGCACCAGGAAGAACGATCAGAACAGGAAAAAGATTCAGAGACATAATTCAGATAGAGTCGGTCGACTGTGTAAAGAGTATTTCAGTGTGAATGAAACTGCAGAAAGATCCACCCGCGCAGGCTTACACTAAAATCAATCATAGCCTCCAGACGTTTTTTAGTTTTCATTTAAAGTATTCTTATTTATATTATCGCGGGAATTAGAGTGTAACCGCAAGATGATCAACGGGTTTTGGGGCGTCGGCAAGGGGTAAGCCATCAGGTTTTGGTCCTGACATTCGGGGGTTCGAATCCTCCCGCCCCAGAAGAGAACAGATGTGCTTGAAAGGGATGTGAGTATCCCTGCCATAATCTAAGGAGAGAGGTGGATGCCGTGGTCAGTGCGGAATTGAAAATCCTTTCCGGGACATCCAACCAGCACCTGGCGGGTTTGATTGCAAAGAACCTGAAGATTAACCTCACGGATGTTGAGATATGTCGTTTTGCCGACAGAGAAATTTACGTGCAGATCAACGAATCCGTGCGTGGCGCCGATGTGTTTGTCATCCAATCCACATCCAATCCCGGCAATGAAAACATCATGGAGCTCCTCATTATGCTCGATACTTTGAAGAGAGCATCGGCGGAGCGAATAACGGCAGTCATACCCTATTATGGATACGGACGGCAGGACAGAAAGGCACAACCCCGTACGCCGATCACCGCAAAACTTGTTGCCAATCTCATTTCAACAGCGGGGGCTAACAGAATTCTACTGCTCGATGTGCATGCGCTTCAGATTCAGGGCTACTTCGATATACCCGTGGATCATCTCTTTGCAACCCCTGTGCTCTTTGACTTTTTCAGGAATGACAAGCGCGATTTCGTAGTCGTTTCACCCGATGCGGGTGGTGTAGAGCGGGCGCGTTTCTTTGCCAGGCTGCTCAGCACAAACATGGCCATTATCGACAAGCGGCGTTCGGAAAAGAACAAGGCCACGATGATGAACATCATCGGCGAGAATCTCATCAAGGGGGCCAACCTGATTATCATTGACGATATGATTGATACTGCCGGCACACTCTGCTCGGCGGCGAACGCTCTGGCGGAAAGGGGTGCTCGTGACATATACGCCTGTGCAACCCATGGTGTTTTTTCAGCAAGTGCAATTGATAACATCAACAAATCCGCATTGACAAAGGTTGTGGTCACCGATTCAATCTATTTTAATGAGGAAAAGAAGAGTCAGACGGACAAGATAGAGACTCGAAGCGTCTCCGGTCTCATGGCTGAAACGATAAAGAGGATACACGAGGATAAGTCGGTAGCTACTCTTTTTCTCGATGCCGATACTGGCGGCATCGTCGTATTGGAATAAGAGGGCGAATGTCGAGTTTCACACGTCGGTATAACAAGGTAAGGTAATCTGATATATTGCACAGTAATCTTTGAGGGCTTAGGTTAAAAGTGTGATTTGTCTCATTTTTTAACTATAATAGTTGCTTTTACCGATTAAAAAAAAATTTCGGAGTTCGACTTAGTAGGCCGTGTATCAAGATATCGCTTCGTCGCGGCCGGGGCGGGAAATCAATCAGGGGGTATGAGGTGTAAATCATGGCAGAGCACGTTTTAAGCATTAAGGAACGGAAAAGTACGGGGAAAGAGGCTGCCCGGAAGGTGCGGCAGCAGGGCTATATACCGGCAGTGCTCTATGGGTACAAAGGCAACAGGATTCTTTCTGTGGCGGCAAAGGAATTTATAAAGATCTGGGAGGAAATCGGAGAACACTCCATTCTCAACCTCAATATCGAAGATAAAGACAAGGCCCAGGTTATCGTCAAGGATTTTCAACTCGATCCGGTGACCAAGGAGATCATACACATCGATTTTCTCGAGTTTGAGAAGGGTAAGGTTCTTCGCACCGAGGTCCCGCTCCACGTAGTTGGTACGTCAAAGGGCGTGAAAAAGGGCGGTATTCTGGAGACCTTTGTCCGGGATGTTGAGATCGAATGTCTCCCGAGAGATATTCCCGATTCCATTGTGGTCGATGTGACGGATCTTGAGATCGGTGACTCTCTGCATGCGAGAGACCTCACGATCGATGAGAATATCAAGATTCTTCTCAATCCGGAACAGGTTGTTATTACAATCGGTACGCCGACCAAAATCGAAGTGCCGGTCGAGGAGGAAGAGGTTGTTCTTGCCGAGGGCGAGGCCCCTGCGGAAGAAGCAAAAGAGCCGGAGCCCGAACCCGAACCCGAAACGGAACATTAGGAATCATGATAGTTCCGCTACCTTCCTGTGGATTTGGGGGGAAATAATTGAAGCTCATCGTTGGCCTCGGAAATCCCGGCCATAAGTATCAGTACAATCGTCACAATGTTGGTTTCATGGTTGTCGACAGATTTGCCGACAAGTATGATATCGACCTCAATATAAAGAAGAAGAAGGCGGTTTTTGGCCGTGGAAAGCTCGGCAACCAAGATGTGGTTTTGCTGAAACCCCAGACATTCATGAACCTCAGCGGAGAGGCGGTACTTTATCTTGCCTCATTCTTGAAGGTGAAAACAACGGATATCGTGGTCATTGCCGATGATACTGAGCTCTCCTTCGGCAAGATCCGTATTCGGCGAAGCGGTGGTTCCGGAGGCCATAACGGAATACGGTCTCTCATCTATTCCCTCAAGTCTGAAAACTTTCCAAGGATTCGAGTCGGGATAGGGCGACCCGATATACGCTCCGAGAAAGATCTTTGCGATTATGTGCTCGAGGATTTCACCCCTGAGGAAATGAAGTCCTTTGAGAAGGAGATGGAAAAGGTCGTGGAAGCTCTCTACGTCATGATGACCGAATCCATCGATGAGGCCATGAACAGATTCAGCAAAAAATAATCTCCCTCTCTTATCCTTCCTCACGGTGTATCAAAGAGCTAGACATCGGGATTGTTCTTCACCCACTTTGTACTTATGTTTAATAATGTATGAGCGTGGTATGATTGCTATGGAGCCTTTCCGTTCCAGAAAAGCGAGTATCCCCATCCTCGATCAGGTAAGAGATTACTGTGCACGTCACGGGCTTATCGAATATGGAGATAGGATTCTGCTCGCCGTTTCCGGCGGACCGGATTCGACGGCCATGCTCCACATGCTCCATGGATTACGGTTGGAATATGATCTCGGCCTTGGCGTTGCGCATGTACATCACGGGCTGCGCGGTTTCGACGCTGACAAAGACCTGCGTTTTGTAAAGGGGATGGCTCGGGAACTTGATCTTCCGTTTTATGCTACAAAGGTCCAGGTTCTTTCTCAGCGCAACAGGTGCGAATCCCTGGAAGAGGCGGCCAGAAGGCTCAGGTATCAGTTTCTTCTCAATACCCTGCAAGAGATGGACTATACCAAGATTGCTGCAGGACATACCCTTGAGGACAATATCGAGACCATTCTCTACCGTCTCGCCACAGGAACAGGCCCCGGCGGAGCTGTGGGTATCTATCCTAAATCCGGATTAATTATCCACCCTCTTCTTGCGCTGAGCAAGGACCGCATCCTTGAGTATCTCCGGAAGAATGGCATTCATTACCGCGTTGATCAAACGAATGACGACCGGGGTATCCCCAGAAATCGGATACGACACGAGATACTTCCCCTGTTCTTCTCGATCAATCAACGTTACAGGGAACATTTTGGTCACTTTTCAGAGGTGCTGCGGGGGGAGAACACACTGCTGGACCGTCTGGCCAGGGAGGCTTTGTCCACTGTTCTTGAGTGCCGGAACGATACGAGATACCGGTTGGAATACGATCGGTTCATGCAGCTTGATACGGCATTGAGAAGAAGAATCGCCATCATAGTCCACGAATACCTCGCTAACGACAACAAACAGTTTGGAAGACACTATCTACCATTCAAGGTACTCGATCTTATAGCGACAGAGAGGGTGCAGGGTAACAGGATCATCTACGAGAACAGCGATGTGACGGTACGCAAAGAGTATGACTGGCTTGTGTTCGAGAAAAGGGTTGTCAATGCCAGACCTGAAGGGTATCTTTATTCTGTATCTAACTTTGATGAGCCTCAGCAGCTTTCCGAGATTGGTAGAGAGCTGGTATTTGATATCCAGAATAACAAAGGGCTCTTTGAAAAGGGTAACCGTGATCGGGAAAAGATCTATCTGAACTATGACAAGATCACATTGCCTCTTATTGTGAGAAGCAGGCGGGAAGGGGATCGAATCGCACTGCGACATGTGGGGCATAAAAAATTGAAGGATCTGTTCATGGATCAGAAGGTGGAGGTTGGTTTACGCGCCTGTGTTCCTGTTTTAGAGTGTAATAACGAAGTAATCGGGGTTTTCTGTTCTTTTTACGGTAAGGATAATAGGGTGTCGGAAAACTACATGATTACGGACGGTACGGAACACGTACTCGTGGGTAAATTGCGAGATTGGAAAAGATAAAGGTCGTTTTCACGAAAGAACAAATTCAGCGTAAGGTTAAGGAGCTTGGAACGCTCATTTCTGAAGATTACAAGGACGAGGAGATCATACTCATCTGTAATCTGAAAGGAGCTTTTGTATTTCTCGCTGACCTGTGCAGGTATATTTCTTCCCCCATAAGTATCGATTTCATTGCAACGACCAGCTACAAGGGTACCCTGAGTACGGGAGACGTGCGGATAATCAAAGATCTTAAAATGGATGTGCGCGGAAAAAATCTACTGCTCGTCGAAGATATCGTCGACACAGGGTACACCGTTGAGTATATACTTAAATATCTGAGTCTTCATAAACCCAAGAGTCTCAGGGTGTGCACGCTTCTTGACAAGAAGTGCAAGAGAGAGGTTGAAATACCGATTGACTATCGGGGTTTCGAGGTTCCTGACCAGTTCGTGATCGGATATGGACTTGATCACAACGAACGCTATAGAGAGCTCGATTACATAGGAGAGTTCGCGACAGACTGAACACAGCGAGGACTCACAGGTTTTCACACTGGTACATGCTGAAGAGGTAGAGAGTGGATAACAACAAGAAGGATTTGAAGAACTTCAGACCGTCGAACCGGCTTGCCCTCATTGCAATTATCGGTCTCATTGCACTTTTTCTCATGTTCATGTTCAACAAACCGAGGGAAACCTATAAGGAGGTTGATTATTCACAACTTGTTCAGCTCATAAAGGACGGGAAGGTCCAGCAGGTCAGAATCGTTGAAAAGGATATCTACGGATACATCTCCGGTGGCGATGCACCCCTCATCTCCTTTCATACCATCATTCCCTACGACGACCCGAACCTCATACCCCTCCTGCTGGAAAGCAACATCGATTTCAAGGGGGAGATTAAAAAGAATTTTCCGCTGCTCAACGCGCTTGTAGGTATCGTACCCTGGCTGCTCATACTGGGAATTTTCTGGTTCATCATGCTCAGGCAGATTCAGGGAACAAGCAACAAGGCTCTTTCCTTTGGTAAGAGCAGAGCCCGCATGCAACCCGATTCTGCTCGCAAAGTGACTTTCGCGGATGTGGCCGGCGTTGAAGAAGCCAAGGATGAGCTGAAGGAGGTTATCGACTATCTCAGGGATACGGGTAAGTATACGAGACTTGGTGCCAAGATTCCCAAGGGACTGCTGCTTGTCGGACCTCCCGGTACCGGGAAGACGCTTCTCGCCAAGGCCATTGCTGGTGAGGCGGATGTGCCGTTCTTCAGCATGAGTGGTTCTGACTTTGTCGAGATGTTCGTTGGTGTGGGCGCGAGCAGGGTGCGTGATCTCTTCGACCAGGGCAAGAAACACTCCCCGTGCATTATATTCATCGATGAGCTCGACGCCGTGGGCAGGGTGCGGGGTGCCGGATACGGAGGCGGGCATGATGAGCGTGAGCAGACGCTCAACCAGCTTCTCGTTGAAATGGACGGCTTTGAGGAAAATGAGGGTGTAATCGTCGTGGCGGCGACGAACCGGCCCGATGTGCTCGACCCCGCGCTGCTCCGTCCTGGGCGTTTTGACCGCCAGGTGGTCGTCGACATCCCTGACATCAAGGGAAGAGAGGGCATTCTCAAGGTCCATACAAACAAGATCCCGATTGGGAAGACCGTGAACTTGAAGGTCATTGCCCGCGGGACTCCAGGCTTTTCAGGTGCGGATCTGGCAAATCTTGTGAACGAGGCGGCACTGCTCGCCGCACGCAGGAACAAACGCAAGGTCGGCATGGAGGAGTTTGAGTTTGCCAAGGACAAGGTCTTGATGGGTCCTGAGAGGAAAAGTATCATCATCTCCGAGGAAGAGAAGCAGGTGACCGCCTATCACGAGGCTGGTCATGCTTTACTCGGTATGCTCCTTCCCAATGCCGATCCGGTGCACAAGATGACTATCATTCCGAGAGGGCTTTCGCTCGGACTTACGCAGAGTCTTCCTGAAACGGACAAGCACAATCTGACGAGAGACTATGTAATCGACCAGGTAACCATGCTCATGGGGGGCAGAGTGGCCGAGGAGATGCAGTTTGGTAAGGGCGGCATAACCACGGGTGCGCAGAACGATATCGAGCGGGCGACCAACATGGCCCGGAGAATGGTGTGTGAATGGGGCATGAGTGAAAAGCTGGGGCCACTCCAGTACGGACAGAAAGAGGAACCCATATTTATCGGTAAGGAGATAGCCCGTCACAAGGATTACAGTGAAAAAACTTCCCAAACGATCGATGAAGAGATCAAGCGGATTGTCCAGAAGGCTTACGATAGGGCTCGAAAGCTCCTGGAAGAGGGCCGGGCGAATCTCGATCGCCTTGCAAAACGCCTTTTACAGAAGGAGGTTCTCGACAGGAAGGAGATCGAGGAAATCGTGGGTTTGAGCAAGTCGCCGGCGAAGAAGAAGACCCCGCTCAAACAGCAGGCAGCTTCAGTTGAGGTAAAAGAGAAGAAGACACAGAAAGAAAAGGTACCGCTCGACAAGCTCAAGCTTGCAACCAATGAGGCAGGTGCAGATTGAAAGGCCTATCCTTTTCCTGACGGATAACTGGAAAATACCCTCGATGTAATACCATACGTCTTATCATTAAGATCTAATACACTGTAATTGATGATCAAGCCTGAGCTCATTCTCCCGGCAGGTGATCGAGAAAAGGCGTCCTACGCCCTTGCATATGGCGCCGATGCGTTGTATGCGGGATTGCCACGCTTGTCTTTGCGGACGAAATACACGGCCTTCAGCGAAAAATCCCTCCAAAGAGCAATCGAAGATACCCATGCCATGGGCAGAAATTTCTACGTTGCAGTCAATCTCTTTGCGCATGAGCAGGATCTTGACCCTGTGAAGCGGTTCCTCGACACCCTTGCCCCGCATCGACCTGATGCGCTCATCGTTTCCGATCCTGGTATCATCCGCATCATACAAAAGTCCGGTATCGACATCCCCCTGCATCTCAGCACCCAGGCCAACACCACCAATTCCGAAAGCGTTGGGTTCTGGCATGATCAGGGCGTGACCAGAGTCATACTGGCCCGGGAGCTCAGTTATGGGGAACTCGAACGCATATGCGAACGAAACGAAGGCGTGGAACTGGAGATATTCATTCATGGTGCCATGTGCATATCCTATTCCGGTCGGTGCCTGCTGTCGAGTTACCTCACGGGTCGGGATGCGAATCGTGGAGAATGTGCCGGCACCTGCAGGTGGCGTTACGCACTTATTGAGGAGAGCAGGGAGGGCCAGCGTTTCGAAGTCGAAGAGGATCACCGAGGTACCTACATACTCAATTCCAGGGATCTCTGCCTGCTTACAAAGATCCCTCAGCTGAGGGCTTTACCCATACAAGGATACAAGATCGAGGGCAGAACGAAGAACCTTTTCTATGTTTCTCTCACTGCTCGTGCATACAGAGGGGTGATCGACGACGTGTTCGACCGTCGCAGGGAGGAGGTTGATCCTCAGGCTCGTTGGCTGATCGATCTCACGGACAGTCACGGTTTCACCACGGGATTTCTCTTCCCCGAAGGAGAGACCATGCAGAATTATTATGAAGGTGCGGTAAGAAAACAGCGGATCGTGGGACTCGTTCGTGACTTTGGTGACCATGGATTAAGGGTATCGGTGAAGAATCCCCTGGCAGTGGGGGACGAGGTTGTGGGTGTCTCACCGAATGAGATACGGTCGTTGAAAATCCTGAGGCTCAGTGAGAGCGGCGAGGCCGTAAGCAGAGCCTACGGTGCGAAGAAACAGGAGGTCATGGTGGAAGTTGATACGAACCTCGCAGAGCCAGGATGGCGATATGGCATACTTGTAAAGGAGTGAAGAATCCCCCATCCAGTCCGATATTGAAAGAGGGGAGATACCTGAAAAACGCTCCTTGATCGAAGGGGATGTTTGAATGGTGGAATCATGGGGGCAGCATTCTTAATTAGTGTCTAGTGTCAACTTCGTCAGTGAAGTTGGCGGATAATTCAGAAACAGCGTAAAAGAGTAATTGGGCAATGTCCGAAGAACTGGAATTCGTTTGCTGCAACATTTGCGAATCCGATGACACCGAACCATTCCTGACACTCGAAGGATTTTCCTATCAGCGCTGCCGGGTGTGCGGTCTCGTGTACCAGAACCCGAGGCCCGTGTTCGGGGATCTGAAGAAGCGATACGGCGACAACTACTTCGAGTATGAGATCTCCAACCAGTACAATTTCTTCAACCTCATGAAACTCGGGCTCAAAGATATCCGATTCGATGCTTTCTTTCAAGGCAGGAATGGAGATCGACGGTTCCTCGACATCGGCTGCGCCACCGGTCTGCTTCTCAATCACATGCAGGAGAAGGGGTGGGACTGTCGTGGTGTAGAGATCTGTGGGAAATCTGCAGAGTACGGTATGCGAACCTTTGGTCTCGACATCTTCATCGGCACACTCAATCAGGCATCCTTTCCGGACAGTTTCTTCGATGCGGTTCATTTCTCCCATCTCATAGAGCACGTTTCCGACCCGAGGAGCCTCCTTCTCGAGGTGAAGCGGATTCTGAAGCCGGAAGGACACATGGTACTGGCCACACCCAATGTAGCTGGTATGCAGGCACGTGCCGCACGGGAAAACTGGCGTTCCGCCATACCCGATCACATCTACCTCTTCTCGAAAAAGACCATGGCGGCTCTCCTGAAAAAGACGGGCTTTGATCTCCTGACACAGGTATCCTGGGGAGGGATCCCGGCCGGTAAACGGCCCGGTTTCATAAAGAAACCCGCCGACCGGCTCGCTAAGCTCTTCAATTTCGGCGACGTCATGCTCTTCCACTGCACACCGGCCTGATTTTAAACCACATCATCACATAGCCTGTGGATTTGTGCATTTTCTACATAGAAGCTCCTTAATAAAACTTGAATAGTGTGATAATAGAAAATGAAGCGTATTTACGATAATATCTATCAGATGAAACCCGAGGACTTGGGGTGAGTTCCGCACTGGTGCTGATACCGGAATTCTTTCTAATGTGATTCTCTTTTAAAACAGCTATACTTATGAAATGATCGTTGCTTCCCCATTAAAATGCCTTGACTATTTCATCTCCGGAGCACTGGGGGTTGGCTGGAAAACAGGAGAGGAACAGGGCGTATGTGCAATGCCTGGACGCACGGCTCTATACAGATGGAGGCACAGTGATATTTGAGATAAGCAAAGAGGACTAGGGCTATGGAAGAGTATATTCAGGTGACAACCACGGTAGAGAGGAAGGAAGATGCACAGATGCTTTCGAGGAGGCTGGTTGAAGCCCGGGCAGCGGCATGTGTGCAGGTGCTGGGGCCCATGGAAAGCACCTACCGATGGGAAGGGAAGGTTGAGGTGAGCCAGGAATGGTTATGCCTTATCAAGACCGAACGGCGTCTCTTCGAAGCTGTGCAGCAGGTTATCAGGGGTGTGCACCCCTATGAAGTACCCGAGTTGATAGCCCTGCCGGTTATTGCGGGAAGTGAAGAGTATCTCGAATGGGTATCACGGGCAACCCGCTGAACAGCCGTGAGGGTTTAACCGCATTTACAGTGCACCGCGCCTCAGTTACAGTCAGATATTTCTTGCCGCTCCGAAGATCTTCGGGTACTATGGCACCATGATGTGGGGACAAGCACAGAATCCCATGTATTATTTTTCATGCAACCATTCACCGTGGTGAAAAACCAATGAAGAGCATTCCTGTCATCCACGTGAGGGGAAAGAGCCTCGCAGAAGCCTATGAGCAGGCTCTTGTCAGCCTCTACCGTGGCGGCATGCCCATGAGGACTCAGTACGACCGAGCAGAAGATCCCCCGAGTATCGATGCCACAATGAACATCACCATCGAGGAGCCCTATGCGGACCCGATGATTCACAAGGCATTCCCGGGCGGTATCGAGGACTTACGTGAATATGTGATGGAGCTGCAGGGCGCAAAGGACCACTGGATGAAGAACATGAACGATGCGGAAGACACCCGGTGGGAATACACCTATCACTGGCGGCTCCATGACTACGGAACCTGGAAGGAACGCTCGGCGAAAGACGGCGCTCAGGAGACGGCTGGGTCATTCAGAATAAACCAGATCGACGCAGTCATCGAAAAGCTTTCCACACAGCCCTATACCAGACAGGCGCAGATGATCACCTGGATGCCGAATATCGACCTCACCTGTTACGATCCTCCCTGCCTGCAGTCGCTGCACTACCGTATCGTAGAGGACGAAGACGGTACCTGGTATCTGAACTGCAACGTGCGCTTCAGGAGCAACGATGCATGGGGTGCCAGCTTCATGAATATGTTCGGCTTCATACAGTTCAACAGAGAGATCATTGCAACCGGGATCGCGAAGCGGAACGGAAAATCTGTTGATCTCGGCAGGCTCAACTGGCATGCAGATTCGTATCACATCTACGGGAAGGACATCGAGGATTTCGAGCGCAGGCTCATGGCGCGCATCGAGGAACCCTTCGAGTCACGGGTGTTCAACTTCTTCGATCCAACCATTCAGGAGATCTACCAGGATGCTGAAACAGCGGTGAAAAAGAAGATCAAGCGATACGACGAACAGCGCAGGAGTTCTGATATCGAATGATCTCCCAATGTAGGTAACAATTTTCTCACTTACTATTTTTTCACACACTGCACTCCCCACACCATGGTCCGTCTTGCAACAAGGTTGTTGAAAAAGCTCTGTCGAGCATGTACAATGGGTTTCGTGCAGGGTATGTGAGAAAATGTAACATTTACCCCAATTTACATGGAGGGTGCAGCCATGGTTAAACAGGTTGTCATATCAATTTGTGCAATGACCTTCCTGTTTTTCCTGAATCCCCTCATGGCAGAAAACAGGAGAAAGGAGGGAACGGCGATGAAACTTACGGTAACGAGCACGGCCTTTCCGGAAGGCGGAAAGATACCTGCCAAGTATACCTGTGACGGAGCCAACATCTCGCCGCCTCTGAGCTGGACTAAAGGACCGGAGGGTACCAAGAGTTACGCCCTGATCGCCGATGACCCCGATGCACCGATGGGTACCTGGGTGCACTGGGTCATGTACAACGTTCCTGTTTCGGTCACATCGCTGCCGGAGAATGTACCGAAATCAGAGAAACTGAAGGAAGGATCGGTGCAGGGCACCAACGACTTTAAACGGGACGGGTACGGCGGACCGTGCCCCCCCGGAGGCACGCACCGCTACTACTTCAAGATCTATGCCCTCGATACGGTCATCAAAGCTGGACCGGGCCTCACAAAAAAGAAACTGCTCGGGGAAATGGAGGGGCATATTCTGGGGCAGGGCGAGCTCATGGGAAAATACAGCCGTTAGTCAAGACCATTGGAGCGTATGGCATGAAACACACAAGGGCGATCGAGCTGCTCAAATCCACAGGGGCACTCCTGGAAGGCCACTTCCTGCTCACCTCGGGCAACCACTCCGATACCTACATACAGTGTGCGCAACTGCTCTCCCGGCCACAAACCGCCGTCGTGTTCATGGAGGATATTGCAGAGCATTTTCGCGGGGAAGCGATCGACACGGTTGTTGCACCAGCGGTCGGGGGGATTCTCGTCTCCTACGAAGTGGCACGGCTGCTCGGAAAGAGGGCGATCTTTCTCGAGCGGGAGCAGGGGGTAATGAGCCTTCGGAGGGGTTTTTACATCGAGCGTGGGGAGCGGGTGCTCATCGTAGAGGATGTGATCACCACCGGTGGCTCGGTCCTCGAGGTTCGAGATGCGGTGCAGGGTGCCGGAGGCATTGTGCAGGGGTTTGGTTCTATCGTGAACCGCTCAAGTGGGAGGTTCGTGCCGAAAGAGCCTTACTACTACTGCATCGAAATGGAAGTGCCGATATACCCCCCGGGAAAATGTCCTCTCTGTGCAAGGAACATTCCTGTTGTCAAGCCCGGCTCCAGGGGATTGGCTCCATAGGACAGACGTAGAGCACGGAACAGGGAGCGAAGTGCATCTCGCTGTTCAAATGGAGGGAGTGCATGGAAGGAAAATCATTTCTACAGAAGCTCTCCGACTCCTATGAAGACAAAGGCACTTTGCTTTGTTTCGGGATGGATCCGGTGCTTGAGCGCATGTGGGTCGACACATCCAAAAACCTCGCCGATGAGATCGTACGATACTTCAGCACCATTCTCGAGGCCGTTTCAGACCGGATTTCAGCGGTCAAACCGAATGTAGGGTACTATCTCCAGTTCGGCTTGGAAGGATTGAATGCACTCGGAAGACTCGTCACTGCCGCACGGAAACGGGGACTCCCGGTCATTGTGGACCTGAAAGCCGGGGATATCGGAAGGACCTCGGCTGCATACGCCCGTTTCGTGTTCGAGGAGCTCAACGGCGATTCGATAACTCTGAACCCCTATATGGGGTACGAAGCCATCGAACCCTTCACGAAGTATGGTGGTAGAGGATTCTATATCCTCGCTCTTACCTCCAATCCGAGTTCTGCCGATTTTCAACACCAACTTCTCGATTCCAAAAAACCTCTCTACAAGCAGGTGCTGTACCGGATCTGTTCGTGGTCAGAGAAACATCCGTCGATCGGTGCAGTGATCGGCGCGACACAGAATGATTTTGCGATCTGCATCGATACAATTCTACAAACCGGCCATGCCATACCCCTACTCATACCGGGGGTCGGGGCGCAGGGCGGAAGCTATCGGGAGATCCGGGCGATACTTACAGGACGGGACTATCCGATGGGACCTGTTCGCATAAACGCTTCCTCTTCTATCAGCTACGCCCATGAAAAACATCCCGATATGTCTTTTGAGGAGGCTGCGATTCTGGCAGTTGAGGAACTCACAGGTTCTCCGTGAGCTTTCTGAGCTGTCGTGAGTGTTCGTACAACTCTTCGAGGCTCATCAATTTGAGGAAAACCATTCCCCTGGTTGCACGGAGCAAAGCGCTTTTGTGTTCGTTGAAGAACTCCCTTCCAAGGCATGTCTTGAGCACCTGATACTGGTCCACCTGAATGTGCTGTGCCAGCTCGGAAAAGGGGCCATCGTACTCGTAAGATGGAAAGGACGCATCCTTCTGTGAAAGGAAGGAGTTTTTAAAGGCATTGTCCTGCAGGGCAAACATGTTCAGCGAAACGGGAATGAAGGTATTTGCTTCAGCAGGGTGAAAGCGATACCACACGTTGCGGTAACCCCACACCTCTATATTGTGTCTCCCGCTCTCGCGGGCGTATAGTTTGAGTGCTTCGGTGAATGCCTGCAACACCTTGTAATGAGTGTCAGGTCCGCTCGCTTCCGGGTCGAGAGCCACGCTTACCACGTCGGGATTCACCTTGTGCAGGAGCTGTGCGATGGGGGCAACGTCACGTTCGACCGTTGGCTCTTCGGTGAACATATCACCGGTGTAGAAGCCGAGCCGCAGGTGGTAGACTGAGTCGGAATGCCATCCGAAATATCCCCAGAGGCAGTCACCCTCCCATTCGCGGCACATGCCCTTGAGCCGCTGGATATGGGGCAGGTCCTTCCTCCCAGGGTACTGTGTCCTGAAGTAGTTTATAAGCTCATCGATCCTGTCTCTGAGCTGTTCGACATCGACTTCCTCGTAGAGTTCGATGAGATTCCTCAAGCAGCGGCGGAGTCGCCCCTCGTCTTTCATGGATGTCGAGTGAGCAGCCACCCCGTCGAGATATTGCCAGACATCCCGGTTTTTTCCGATCGTGTTTCCCGGGTTGAAATAATCTTCACCGAGAAGATCGTTGAACACCCCTTCAGACAGATATTTTTTTAGAATTATGAGCAGTTCGAGCATAAAACGGTTCGTAACTGCCGTGAAACCACTCGTCAGGGTGACGAAACAGTGACTCGTGCTGTGGTCACGGATGTAGCGCACCACACCCGGGAGGTAGCCGAGCATGATATCGTCATGATGGGGCTCGGTGTGGAGGAACACCCGGCTGCCCTGCCGGAAGATCCCCCTTTCGAGCTTATCCATGAGTGAAGCAGCCACGCGTTCCTTCATTGCTGGGAGACTCTCCGGGTTGTTCTCGAGAAGCAGCCTGCCGAAGCTGTTCCTCTCCACATCCGCCTTCTGAAGCTTGCGTATGGGGACTCCCCTCTCGAGCGAAATGTCGATGATGATGCGTTCCACCTCTTCCTGCTCCAAGTGTTCTTTGGTCTCAAGTAGTACGATGTTCCTGTCAGTAAGGTTCTTTGCAGCGCCTCCGGTGAGGTAGAAGCGGGCAGTCTCGAGACCGTGGAGTGCCGTGGCGGGAAGATGAATGCTCTGCTCCTCCTCGATGGAACGGGCAATGATTTCAGCTTTTGCTTCACCTGCCGCAATGATGAGCGCCACACAGTCGCGATTGTACGTGATGGTGGAAAGCCCCATGGTAATGACCAGTCTCTTCCTCGCCACTTCCATACCGCCCAGGTCCTGGGCGGCGGCAGCCTGTGTCTCGTAGTTCGTTGTCATCAGACGTGTTGTGGAAAAGAAATCGGAGCCCCGTATATTGAAACCGACGTGTCCGTCGGGACCGATTCCTCCCAGAAAGAAGCCGATGCCACCCAGGTCCCGTATTCTTTTTTCGTAATCGATGCACCACTCATCGATTCGTTCAAGCACTTCCCTCTGCACCCTCTCTTGAGCACTGTTGGGCTGCCGGTAGCGGAGCGTCAGATCGACATCGCCGTCCGGCCAGACCTCATCCAGTTTCTGGCCTTTGGCAAGCGCTATGTCGTCACAGTTGATGAGCAGTGCCTTTCCGGGATCGAGACCGAAGCCTTCCAGGTAGTACTTTTTCACGTAATAATAAAAGCTGTTGTGCTGGAGCGGGTTAATGGGATAGAACTCATCGATCTGAACGAAATGAAGGCTCTTCAGATCAGGTTTTATTGCAGGGTCGATACCGCTTTCTTTCAGTTCCTTTTGCACCTCTTTGCGCTTCCAGCCCTGCAGCAATCGATTTACCTCTTTGATGAAGTATTCCGGTGTTTTCCCCGTAGGGAGGCTGATGGCACCTCCCGGGTTCTGCCCTACCCATTCAAGGAAGCGGAGCGCCGTCAATCTGCCCAGATCGGGAAAGCTCTGCACCACGATGGTACCGATCCTTTCAGAAGGGTATCTCAGCTTCATGCCTGATGAGGAGAGAAAGATATCTTCCACCTTTGATTGCATACAGTTGCTCCGTTGTCTCTTTTGTCCCTATTGTATCAAAAGGAATTTCAGGGAGCAATTGAAAAGGGGGTTTAAGAATCACCGTATTATCAGTATCTTAGGGTCAATATCGGTTAAAGGTCCCGTAATGGCCTGAGAGATGAACCCATGACCTTTTCATATCAGGTTGAAGATCATGTTCTGCTCAAAGACGTCGACCTTCCGCTGGAATCCGGCTCCTTTGTGCTTTTAAACGGTGTGGAAAACCAGGCTTTCGGTTTGATCGGCGGTATCGTGGCCGGGCTTTTTCCCATCGATGGCGGTGAGCAGATACCTCATCTCGAAGAGCTTGTAAAGGTATTCAAGGGCAGCCTCAATGTTTCGGAAGGCTCACTCCCGGTGCGTGCCGTCTACCTCGGCCCCGATCCCGAAAAACACCTCCTCTTTTCGAGGGTGGATGAGGAGATTCTTGCACAGCTTGGAAGTGATATCGATGCGGCTGCAGTGCTCTCTCTCTTCCGCCTGAAAGAGGGATTCCTGGAGCGCAGAATCTCGAGCCTCTCTGGCGGTGAGAAGATGAAACTGGCACTGGCAATCGCTTTTTTCAAAGATGCCACATGCACGGTTCTGCACGGGATTGTGCCTTGGCTCGATGAGAACGGAAAAGCATGTCTCATACGAGAGATAAGCCGAGCGCAGGATGACAACCGGTGCGTACTCGTCATGGAGCAGGAAATCGATGACCTGCTGCCTCATGCCGATCGGCACCTCTTCTTCGACGGGCGCACCCTGAAACCCCCAGAGGAGAAGACACTGCACAGACTGGGCGGGAAGATCGTGGAGGTTTCCCGTATACTTGGGGAACTGGTCACATCAGGGCATAGGCCTGAGCCCGTTGTTTCCTTCAGAGATGTAGAGTTCAGCTATGAAGGGTATAGAGATGGGGGCTTCAGACTCTCGAACCTCTCCTTCGTACTGGAGAGTTCACGGGTGTACGGGCTCATAGGCAACAATGGGGCGGGCAAGTCCACCATTGCAAACCTGATCCTGCGGCTCGAGCAGCCGTCGGGCGGCACAATATCTCTCTTCGGGAAACCCCTGGAATCCATATGCCGTAAGGATTTAATGGAGGGAGTCTGCTATGTGTCCCAGTTTCCCGAGCAGCACATAACACTGAGTAACGTGCAGCAGTATCGGAGCAGGGCTGAGACGAAGGGGAATTTTTTATCAAAGAAGCTGCTGGACATCTATTTCGAATCAGAACGCGAGTATCCCATATCGCAGCTTACGCCGCTTCAGATGAAGGCTCTCTCACTCATTTCATTCGTGACCGACCGTACCGGGCTAATCATAATCGATGAGCCAACATGGGGAATCGACCCTGAAGGTCTTGCCCGTTTCTTTGAGTTTCTCACCCAGGCGGTGCAGGCATTGGACGGAGTTACCATTCTCATCATCACCCACGACCTTGCCCTTGTTGAGCTCCTCAGTGCAGAGGTCATGCGTATGAAGAACGGTGTGCTGGTTACTGAAGAGAAGCCAGTCGTGCGGAAAAAGATGGGGGCTGGAAATTGAGTTCCGGAAATGTGGCATGGAGTGTTACGAGGGGGTTGCGAAGGCTGCATCTTATTTTCAAGCTCCTTATACTCGTTTCAGGCGCTGCACTGTTCTTTATTCTTTTTCCCTATCTCCTGAGATTCGGCGCGCCCGTGTATGGGGTGCTTTTCTTCCTACTCCTCAGTTTCGGTATTCTTTTTCGTATGGTGGCGGGGAAGCAAACCTTCCGGCTCACCATGATGCTCTGGGCCGGCGGTTCCGTGATCTACATGATCATTGCTGCCGTGCTCATACTGCGGAATGTCCAGCCCCTTCCCTACATGCAGATGGGCCGCACTCATTTGTTGTTGTACTATCTCAGCTACCCCCTGAGGGTACTCGGCATATTCTTCACGGGTCTTATCTTTGCAGGCATCACCTCGCCGGCCGATTTCCTTCGGTGGGGTGAGGCAGGTCTTCGTATTGCGCTCGTATACAGGGCCTTCGAATACTCGGTGATATCACTCGGCGATGTGAGAAGGGCGCTTGTCTTGCAGGGTGAGTGGCCCGAGCGATACGGAAGGTATCGCGCAGGCCAGAGGATAGTCCTGTTTTTTCGCGGGGCTCCGGTACTCGTGGCAACTATATTCAGGAACATAATTCTCTGGTTCCCCTGGGCATGGATATGCTACACTAATCTCAAGAGGGAACTGACAGAAGGAGGTAAAAAATGAGAGCATTCCTCGTGATCCTCCTAGCAGGTGCGACTGCCGCCCTGACCATCGTGGTGCGCGTTCCGATTCCAGGAACTGGCGGTTACCTGAACTTCGGCGACATCGCAGTCATTTTCTGCGGTCTGTTTCTGGGAAAGAAGTATGGCGCAGTAGCTGGAGGAGTGGGTAGTGCACTGGCAGACATCATTGGCGGTTTCTTTATCTTCGCCCCCATAACCCTGGTGGCGAAGGGTCTCGAAGGGTTTCTCGCGGGTGTGATAGGAGGTTCGCGGATCCAGATTTTCCTGCTTCCCCTTGCGGGGCTGACCATGGTAACGGTGTACTTCCTTGCGGAAGTGTTCCTTCCGGGGGTGGGCCTCGGCGCAGCACTGAGCGAGGTACCCTTCAATCTCATTCAGGCGTTCGTCGGAGCCTTTGGAGGTTTCCTTGTGTTCAAAGCTGTCATAAAAGCGCTGCCGCAGAAAAAGGATTCAAAGGTGTAAAGAGGTGTACAGGGAACCCGCATCGTTCAGGCAAGGCATGAGAATAATCAGTAACGACCCCTTTTCTTCCTTGCAAGGAATCGCGGAGAATGAAGAGCGCTACTCCCGGTTTCCTGTTATCAAACGAGGGAAGGGTCCCTATCTTTACGATCACGATGAAAACCGTTTCGTCGATTTCGAGCTGCGAAGCGGATCGCTTCTGCTTGGACATGCCCCTGCCTGCATAACATCCACTATCAAGGGATGGATCGGCCGGGGATATACGTCCGGCTACCCCTCTGCATCGCACAGAATGGCATCCAAATCCATGCTCGAGAACCTGCTTGTGCCAGCTGGTTACGTTTCTTCGGGTGATGAGAAATTTCTGTATTTCGACTCCATATATGCGGCAGCTTCAGCTATTCTCAATACATTTAAACTTACTGGAATACAGGGCACGGGCATTCTTTTTCATGGGAAAGGGATGGAGGTGCCGGGTTACTACTGCTCATTCCGTGCAGTTACCTTCGAAGAGATGGAAGGTGCATCCATCGATGATGCGTGCTGTGTGGTGGTACGGTTTAATCGATCGGTGAGCCCCGACAGCATCGTGAAGCTTGCCGGTCACACGGCCAGGAGGGGGTTGCCGCTCATCGTTGACGCGTCGGATGTGGCTTCATTTCTGCACATATGCCGCCTTGATGCGTTGTATGAGCTGTGTGACGCCCTCCTGTTTGGAGAATGGATTGCAGCGGGACTCCCCTTTGGTGCAGTCATGCTAAAAGGCTCCCTGATGCAGAGACTGGCTCACCATAAAACGATGGATCCGGGTCGTACGTTGCCGTCTTATATCGATGCACTCCTCAAAAGTGACAGGTTTCCCCCGACGTACAAGCTCAAGGCGGTTCAAACATGCATATCGAAATTACTGAAAAATGGTGGCATGAATGCGCTTTTACAAAGGCATTCATGGTTTTATAACGTGCTGGATCACCACTTTTTCGAGCTCGACGTCGGCATGGTGTACCTGAAAAACCGCGAGGGATTGCAAAAGGATTACGACCGTTTTCGCCTGCACCTCCTGAAGGGAGGATTCTACTTCCCGCGTAGTCCACTCACGAATCTCGCTGTTTCCTTCGCCCATTCCCACGAGCTTTTGGAAAAGTGTGCCCGGAAGCTCAACGCACAATGTGGCACATTTCTCCCATAAATACTTGGTCGGACAGTAAAGAAAGTTAAAGAGATCGCTTCGCGAGCGCTTCGCGAGCGCTTCGCTATCCCTCCGCTAGTCGAGTTTTTATTTTAAGCGGGAAAAGTGTAAATTTTGGTTAAAAAAACAAAACAAACCATGCTCTTTAACCGAAGTTCTCAAAGATTACCGTGCAACCTAAAAGAGTACGTTACATTTTTATACCGATGCTTGAAAATCGATACTCGTCCTAAAATCAAACGTCAACTCGAATTCCGGTATTGCCGATAGTTAGGGTGAAGAGGAACGCTCATGCTCATTCACGGACTCAACCTGTTTCACATGGCACTCGGCATCTGCCTCCTTTTTTTCGCCATTTACCTCTGGAGTATCTTCCACAAGCTCTCCTC
>SMTZ1_10003122_pt1 | contig 24584 bp, 22 predicted proteins | sample DeeMarSWOR136_30_FD_25667 | JGI IMG/M metagenome (IMG submission 25667) | reverse complement strand
ATCCGTGCGTCTGTTGGTGAAAGGGTTGGTAAATTGGGTGATGAGATAGCCGTGCGCTCCATGAACCTCCACACCATCAAAGCCGGCCTTTTCAGCTCTCTGCGCTCCCGCTATGAACTTCGCCTGAATAGCATGAATCTCTTCCACGGTCAGCTCATGACAGGGATCCCCTGTGAGTGGATGGGGTATAGCTGAAGGGCCCACAGGTTCGTACGGAAATTGCTCTGTCGTGTTAGAAATAAGCTCCCGTCCCACGTGAACCATTTGGAGAAATATCTTCGCTCCCTCATTGTGGACCGCTGCGGTCAAATCCTTCAAACCATCTATGTAGTCGTCCGAATAGATGCAGAGCTCCCCAATCCGTTTCTTGGCCCTTTCGTCAACAGCTGTAGCGGAAGTGATAATCAAGCCCACGCCCCCCTTTGCCCTCTCGACGAAATACTCAATGACTTGAGATGTGACCTCCCCCCGAGGACTCGCATAATCGTTATTCATGGGAGCCATCACAACCCTGTTCCTAACCAACACGTTCTTCACTTGAATCGGCTGGAAAAGATGCTCGAATTTGTTCATAAATCCCCCTCGCAAAGAAGAATTAACAAAAGAAAAAACATTTATAGATTCTTCAGACTTCTTCCTCTCCAACGATAGGCAGGAGACCTATCCCCGGAATTTCTCCACCATGCCATGAATTGTATGTCTAAGGTATGGGTCTTGTATATCTGGACCCGAGGATGAAACAGGTGCCTTCGCCTGAAGGGAACAAGCATCGTCATGAAGGGTTTTCTAAGCTTCGCCCAGGTAGGCTTTCTGGACTAACGGGCTACCCATCAAATTTTCCCTATCACTTTCCAGAGTAATCTGGCCGCAATCCAATATATAGCCCCGGTTACATAGCTCCAATGCTTCCAACGCTCTCTGCTCCACCAGGCAAATGGAGACGCCCAGTTTTTGACGGATGTCCTTGATTGTCTCAAAAATCACATCAGCCAGCATTGGCGATAGACCCAGAGAAGGTTCGTCCAACATCAGAAGTCGCGGCCTCGCCATAATCCCCCTGGCTACAGCGAGCATCTGTTGTTCCCCTCCACTCAGAGTGCCTGCCAACTGCTTCCGCCGATTGTCAAGGATGGGGAAGAGATCCATGACGATTTGAAGGTTGTTTGTTCTGTAAGCACGGGCCTCCGTACGATATGCCCCTAAACTGAGGTTCTCCAGTACGGTCAACGATGGAAATATCCGCCGACCTTCCGGAACATGAATGATTCCCAGTTCCGTTCTTTTGTGTGCCTTCAACTTGGTTATATCCTTGTCCATAAAAACGATCTTTCCGGAGCTACATTTCACGGTCCCGGAAATGGTCTTGAGGAGAGAGCTTTTTCCAGCACCGTTAGACCCAATGATTGAAACAAACTCGTCTTTCCCCACCCTAATGGATATCTTTTGAAGAACTTCCATCCCGCTGTACATACAGCTGATTTTTTCAGCTTCTAGCATAGCGTTCCTTCCATTTTTTCCCGAGATAGGCCTCAATCATGTGGGGGTCGGAGATCACCTGCTCGGGCTTTCCCTCCGCAACGATCCTTCCTGCATCAAGACCCACCATATAATCAGCGAACTTGATTAGGCTTTGTACAACGTGCTCGATGACAATGACGGTTATGCCGTTTCTGGTCAGTTCTTTGATAATGGTTCCGATCCGATCCGCCTCCTCCGGATTTAACCCTGCCATGGGCTCATCCACGAGAACCAGCCTTGGGTTGGTTGCCAAAGCCCGAGAAAACTCTAGCAGCTTCGTTTCCATCACACTGAGCCCCACGGCCTTGTCATGACAGCGCTGGCTAGAGAATCCCAGTTGTTCGGCTGCCCTGCGGGCAATGGCAGAAGCTTCGGAAATTCCCTGACCTCTTCCGAAGGCTCCGATCATGATGTTTTCCAGCACGGTCAAATGGCTGAAAACCTGAGGAACCTGAAAGGTGCGACCAACCCCCAGTCTGCAAACAGAATGGGGTTTCTTTTTTGTGATATCTTCTCCTTCCAGTAAGACCGCCCCAGCCTCGGGCGTCAAGTAGCCGTTAACAACGTTGAACAGAGTCGTCTTTCCCGCCCCATTGGGACCGATGACACCCAGCACCTCACCCCGGGGCACCTGCATATTGACGTCCACCAAGGGCATGATACCACCGAAAGATTTGCTCACATGGTTTACCTCGAGTATGAAGCTATCGGTCTTTGTGTCCGAAGACTTGGCACAAAGGAAATCCAAATTCAGCGATCCAACAGTGAGCTGCCGATCAGCGAGTGTTTCTGTGGGGCCTGGTACTTGCTGCACTCCCCTCACCCTGGCCTCAAACAACGCGGAGAAATAGCGGAGGTATGTGCTTAGCTTTCCCCAAATTCCTTCCGGTAAATAGATGATGCCAGCGACTAGAAATGCTCCGTAGACAATGTCCTGAGCCCCCGGATAGACATCTCCTATTTGGGAGTCCAGAATCTGGCCTAAAGGGACCAAGATGGCGGCACCAATGGTCGGACCCCAGAGCGTGGCCAGCCCGCCGACAATGGAGATGCTCAAAACCCGGACAATAATAAAGAGCCCGAACATGGAATGGGTGCTGATCATGTACTGGATGCCAAAAGCATAAACCGTGCCTACCACAGCTCCAAGCGCAGCGCTCAGAATGAAGGCCAATATCTTTGTTCTCAGCGTATTGATTCCCATCCCCTCCGAAGCGGTCTGGTTCTCCTTGAGGGCTCTCAAACAAAAACCAAATCGGGAGAGTTCTATCATCCGAACTGTAATTAATACGACCGCGAGAAGGATCACTGCAATGATGACATAGGCGCGTATATCAGCGAACTGCATGGCACTGAAACGTTTGATAAAGGGAATGCTGACTTCTTCGAAACCCACATGATTTAGAATGGGTATGGTAATCAACGGAAAGGCCACTGTAGCTACGGCAAAATAAGCGCCCCGCAATCGGAGGGTGGGCAACCCAACGATAAAAGCGATAAGAGCCGCCACAACCGCCCCGACCAACATGCCAATCCACGGTGACAGGCCCAATAGCTTGAAAAGGAGCACCGTCGTGTAGGCGCCCGTTCCCAAAAACATCATGTAACCGAATACGATCTGTCCACCATAACCGGAAATGATATTAAAGGAAGAGCAGGCTGACGCCCAGATCAAGACAAGTAGAAGAATTCGCTGGTAATAGCGATTGGGGCCTATCAAAAGGGAAACAATCAAACCGACCGCGCAGACCACGATAATGGCAAGATATCTCCGGCATAGAAACAGGGCATATTGTCCTATCTTGGCTTTCATATCTCTCTTTCCCTCTTGCCTAAGAGGCCTTGGGGACGCAAATACAAAAAGAGAAGAAAAACAGCAAACACAGCTACATTCTGAAGGGAGACAGGAATTACAAGGGTGCCCAATTGCTGAATGAGGCCGATAATCAGACCTCCAATGAGAGCCCCTGCAATGCTGGTCATACCCCCCAACACCACGTTGGCGAAAAGTATGACAATAATGCTTTCTCCGAAAAACGGATCGAAAGGTCGGTATGTCGCCATAAGGCATCCGCCGGCTGCCGTGATAGCAATGCCCAGTCCAAAAGCAATACCATACATGGAACGCAGATTAATTCCCATATAGGCGCATCCTTCAGGATCGTCGGCAGCCGCCCGGATTCCTCGGCCGATCCTGGTTTTATTGAGAAAAAGAAACAACCCAACGATTAACCCCAAGGAAATTAAGAGGCTGTAAGTTTGCGCATGGTTTATAAGAACACCACCCACATTCCATGTTGCTAAAGTGTAGGATTGATTTATAATGCGGGGCAACCCTGACCAACCAATGAGCATCATGTTCTCAATAAGGAGTGCAAACCCCATGGTCATGATGAGTGTTGCAGCCTCAGACTCAGCATCGCCAATGATCCGCTCCAAAAGCAATCGCTGGATGATATATCCGAAAATGAAGAAGACAGGCAGAGCCATGAATACCGAGATAAAGGGGTCTATCCCCCACCATTTGAGAAACCAAAAAGCGGGAAAATACATGGCGAGTACTGCAAAAGCGGCATGGGCGAAATTTATGATCTTCAACACCCCGAAGATCAATGCCAGTCCCGCAGCCAGTACCCCATAGGACACGCCTAGAAGTGTTCCTGAGACAATCAATTGCATGAATGTGGTCATCTGAATTTACCCACAGTTGTCGATTTGTATAATTTGGGACATTGCAGGGAATGAATCAGGGGGGAGGATTTCCCCCCTGATAGACCAAATTCCTGGGCTTCCTATTTTTTCTCGAATACCCAGATGGGATCAGCCACAGCAAGATGTTTCGGATAGACCGTCTTAGGAACCCCGCCTTGCCACTGAACCAGCACAACGTCCTGATACTTCTCTGCTATCCGGCCGTTTTCCTGAAAGGCCATCCCTTGCTTCGGTGTATACTGCGTTTCAGGAACGTTGCTAATGTCCATCTGGTGGGCCGCTTTCCATATAACATCAGGATCTGTGGAACCCGCTCGCTCCAATATTGCAGACACCGTCGGAACTAGGATCCATCCAAAACCCAATTCCTGTCCAACCCATTGTTCATCCGAGTACTCCTTCTTACACTGTGCTAAAGCTCTGTTAATCCAGTCCTGAGGGGTGAGTTTGTTGGGGTATATGGGCATAATTCCTATCATACCCTCCAAGGCTTCAGCACCAACCTGTGCGTAGGAAGTGTCCGCCATCCACCCTCCATTGGCTACGAAGGGTATTTTTATCCCCAGCTCCTTTTTCTTCATGAGGCACATCTGCGCCTCTGCGATGGCTGTGGCCATAAACACAACGATGTCAGGATCCATGGTCTTTACTTTCTGCATCACCGGTGTCGCATCCGTCAGCGTACCCATGGCCCAAACCTCTTCACCAATAATCTTAATGCCCATGCCTGGGAAGAGATTTTTGACAGCCTTGTAGAAGCCCTTGCTGGCAGCCTGGTTGTCACCAACGATCATCGCCGTTTCTACGGTTTGTCCTTTGCTTCTCGCCAGGTCAATAACATTACCGACTCCCATCCTGCCTTGGTTTGAGCTTCCCGTAACCACGTAGAACCCCCACTTAAAGCCACGCTCTGTGAGGGCGTCGGAAAAACTGATAGAGAACTGAGGGATTCCCAGCCTCTCGCTAATCTCGGTGCCGGACATGGTGAAAGAACTCGCCCAGTTCCCGATGACCGCGACAATGTCAGGATCCCTAAGGGTGCGCTCCATGGCGCTTGCAATCTTCTCGACACCGGTCCCCCCGTCCGTAACAACAGGCACCAATTTAGCGCCGCCGAGCGATTTAATGCCCCCATTGTCATTGACCCATTCCATCGCTGCCTTAATGCCTTGCACCTGGAGGTTACCATTCCGAGCCAAAGCGCCCGAGAGGGGATAGACCACAGCTATCTTGATTCCCTCCTTAATGTTCTTCTCCTTGGCTAGACTGGTCTCTGCCATACTAAAAGACAGTGCGACACAAACCAAAATCGTCAAAGCCCACAAGCCAAAGTCCCCTGTCCGCTTTTTCATATGTCGTCCTCCTCTCCTGTTTTTTCATAGGTTCCTATCTTGCCTAATCCATACCACTAACCCGAGTCCCTCCTTAAATCACCTCCTTCGATTGTGTGATTGGTTTACGGAGTTTCCTCCACTTTCACGGCCCTCATGGCCGCAAAAAAATGCATCTGCCGTTTTTAGGAAACCATCCCCTCTGCCTTTTTCTGTTAACACAAAAAGCGCCCCACAAAGAAAAGAATCCTTTACCTTTGGGCATCCTATGCTTCATCAGGTATTATGCCACGATTCCCTTCTTTTTCAGTTCTGTGATTTCCCCTGTACTGTAGCCTAATTTTGTCAATATGTCAGACGTGTTTTGCCCAGGTTCCGGCGGCAACGATCTCAAGGAACCCGGGGTTTCGGAAAACTTGGCAGGAATTCCAACGGCTTTCTGCTCGATCCCGGTTTCGGGATCCTTCAGTTTGGTAAACATATTCCTATAGAGCAAATGAGGGTCTTCTTCCACCTCATTCAATTCGTATACCTTGGCAACAGGAACATCAGCTTCGGAAAGAAGCTGGAACCACTCATCACGGCTCTTGCGCAAGAAAACGGATTGGAGCACCGCCTTGACTTCCTCGGCTTGATCTCCTGAGTCACTCTGACGAGGCACCAATTCTTCATGACCAATGGTTTTGCAAAGTTTTTCCCAAAATGCAGGCAAAAGGGCACCAATGGCCAAGTACTGGTTATCCTTGGCTTCATAAATGTTGTAATCCGGTAGCCCCCCCGAATCAAAATCCTTTCCCCTTCTTGCAATCCGGCCGTCATACCAATAAAGGGCAAACGCCTGGGCCAACATAGAAACGACACCGTCTGTCATTGCCAAGTCGATATATTGGCCCTTGCCCAGCTTTTCTCTGGCGTAGAGCGCTGTTACAATAGCAAATGCTCCGTGCAGACCACCTCCGGCAAGATCACCCACAAAATTCAGGGGCTGAACCGGACGGCCTTCACAATCCCCCACAACAGCCAATGCACCGCCTATGGCCGCATAAATTGGATCGAAACCCGGAAGATCCGCGTAGGGACCATCCTGCCCGAATCCAGAGAGGGAAACGTATATGATTCTTGAATTACACTTCCGAATATTGTCATAGTCTATACCCAGTCGCTTGACCGTTCCGGGCCGATAACCTTCCAGCACCACATCGGCATCTTTGGCCAACTCAAAAAAGATACTTTTCCCTTGTTCGGTTCTTAAATTCAAAACCATGCTTTTCTTGTTTCTCTCCAGCCTCCTGGTTCCAGCCAACCTTCTGCGCATCGCTTCAGAAAGCCCCGTGAACCCACCGGGCGGCTCAATCTTAATCACATCGGCTCCCATATCCCCCAGCAACATGGTGCAATAAATACCCGGAATAAATGGTGTCAGATCCAATACCCTGATACCCTCAAGAGCACCCTTCATCCCAAAAATCCCTTCCTATTGAGGAGCCCACTTGAACCAAACGCGCACCCCTTGGGGCCAGCTAGTGCCTATCCAAAAATGAAAATCTGCGACGATAGGCACTAGCACAAGTTTCCAATTCAGAAATGAGCAATTTTTCACAAGATCAAGCCTCCGGCCCATAGGACCTACGCCCCGGAGGGGAAATCAAGGGATTGCGAGGAGGCGTACAGGTCGTACGTCGCACAAACAATCCCGCAGATTGACGCAGAGATTGTGGAAAAGGGCCATTTCTGGATGGAAACTGGCTATGGTCTGTAAGCCTGGTAATCCCGCCCCAAGATTTGAGTTCCCAATACAATTATCTATGGCGTGAAACGCAACCACAGTCCCAAAAGCCTTTGCCATGGCCGCCTCTTTTGCAGCAGGCTCTTTCCTGTCCAACATCAGCAGAGCCCTGTAAACAAGCATTCTAGCAGCTTCTATGTTGATATAGTCGTCCACGATCTTAAACTGTACAGCCTGGTTTTGTGCAATAGGCCGGCCAAAGGCATACCGACTTTTCACGTACTCCATGGTTTCTTCCAGGGATTGGAGCGCTGCACCAAGGGGATTAATGGTGTTCAGAAGTCTCATCAAATTCCACTTCTCAAAGACTTGGTACATCCCCTTATGTTCTGGCAACAGCAAATCAGACCTTGGAATCCGCACATTGCTAAGCTCAATTCTGCCGAGGGTGTGCGCTCTCATTCCCATCTCAGAAATAGAAGAAACCGTGACACCCGGCGCATCCAGGGGAATCCTAAGATAGCTAATCCCTTTCATTCCCTCCGAATCAGGCAAGGTCCGACACGTGCAGCCCATGTATTTGGCAACAGGGGCGAAACTGACACCACATAGACGTCGCCTTCCAAGTTAGCGCTGGACATGGGCGCCGTAGAATCCGAGCCCATACCCGGTTCCGTAGACCCGATCGCAAAGACCTCGTTTCCTTTGACAACCTCCCGCAGAAAATCATCTCCCCAATGGACGGGCTCCTGTCCCCAACCGTTCTGAGCAGAGACAATAAAGGCACAGCTCATATCTCCCCGCGCAAGCCCCTCCACCACAATACCCAGCTCCACATGGCTCCTCCCCTGCCCTCCCAAGCTCTTTGGGAACAGGGTCCCCATATATCCCTTCTCGCCCAAGCGTTTTACCCCTTGCCACGGAAATTTCTCTTCCCGGTCCCATTCCGCTGAATCAGGAGCCAGCTCTTCGCGGGCGAATTTTCGTACGTCTGAGCTGAGCTTCAATTGTTCTTCGGAGAATTCGAAATCCATAAAAAACCTCCTTTAAATAAGGCTCTTCTTATGTCACCTTGGAAAACCACCCCTTTCTTAAAAAAGCAATTTCTGTGCCAGGCTCACCACATGGACACGCTTTAGATCCTGTTACATGGCCATAGGCAGCCTGCATAGTCGAGCCCTCAAAAGTTCTCCGCAGGCTTCCTGCCCTAGAGAGGGGTTGGGGGATCGATAACCTCCATTTGTGAGTTATCATTTCACGATTAATCTTGTCTCCCTATGGGCTCCCCTCTCTCCAAGATGGATGGGTCACAGACGCAGAAGAGGCACGTGAAAGCTGAGGCCCAATATATTGAGTTTAGGCCCTTAAATATTGGGTAAATTAGGATCTAATAAAAGGAGAATGGCATGACCCGACCCGTCGTCAGTCAGAATAAGATCAGAATCCATGGAAACACAAGCTGGTTTTTGCATCCGGATTAAGCCTCCCACCCTTTTGGATTACAACGCGTTCAACCTTCAGATTTATTTAGTATATTTGGCCATTTCCTTGTCACAAAACGCCTTATACTTTTCAGGATAACCGGGATAGGTTTCCGCTTGAACGCCCCAGAAAGGCAGGGGATAGCGCAGTCCAATTTTTCCAAGACCTTCCAAGCCCTCCATGACCCTGTCGAGCTCATCAGGTTTCATAGAGACGACCAATTCATCTTCCTGCACATGACCATAACGTCTTTCACCATAGTCCGGGATGGCCATGGAGATTTTGCCCGTGGTGTAAGTACGGCCAATGGTGGTGGCACAACTGGAACCACCTGTGTCAATAAATTGATTGACCTCGTATTTAACCCAGTGCACGGCGTCTAAAACCATCATTATTTGACAGGGTGTGCCATAGACAAGGATCACATCAGGTTCAAAATGACCCCTCTCCACGGGTCCGAAAACAGCGGCATCGAATTCGGGTTGGATAACAGGAAAAGCATCATGCCTCTTTTTCGCATCCTCCAAACTCCGGCACCAAATTCCAGCAGTCAGTTCACCGGATTCGATGTCCTGCGGTTTCGGACAGAGTCCTAGGATATAGCTGCAGAAGGGCACCGTATTCTCCTTGGTTTCCCAAGTTGTCCAACCAATGATTCGGGCCATCTGAATTCTCTGGCAACTCGTCAAAATCCCTTCCGTATCCTTTATCTTTGCTATGTCCTTTACTTGTTTTCTATCCTCCAGGAGCTTTACCCCTACCAAACGACCTCGCAACGCCAGCGCCAGTCTCAATTCACGGGCTTGATTACTCAACCTTTCAAGGTCCATCATCAACCTCCTTGCACGAAAAATCAGGGCAATTTCTTATCCGGTTTCTTCATGCCCAGCCTCTTGAAAAATCTCTCCGGAATGTCTTCCGGATTCTTGTAAATGTACACCCTACAATTCTCCTGACCAATTCGATCTCCGTCCGGACAGTCCGTTATGAATATGGGGTACCCATATTTTTCGATGGGTATAATCTCTTGAAAAGCACAGTGCGTGCAGTAAATCGGAAAGTCCTTTTTAGACAGCGTTTGAGGCTGCGCTTTTTCAATGCGAGCCAGCTCACCTGTGGGCTCGTATTCGCCATCCAAAACCAGCTTTGCACCACTGCCGCAAGGAAGCATGGTGATCGTAAATTTCTCTTCGTCCTCTTCTACCTTTAAAGGAACCAGATGCCCCCTGAAACCAGCAGCCAACATGAGGGCTCTTCGCGGTGGATCTGCTTCTGCATACTTTTCCAGAAAACTCCTCAACCAAAAAGAACAGGCCTTGTGATTCGCCTCGTAGAGCGCCTCTTCTCCATATGTATTGTAGATGTACGTGTACAAGCCGGCTATCCAATCCCGCATAAGATTGTGCATGGAAAGGAACTCATTGAACATCCCCTGGATTTCTTTCAAAGCCTTTTCTTTATCCCCCTCCTCGACAGCCGCCTTGGCACGATCGGCTCTCGGCGTTCCCATCCGCTCTAATTCTTCGTCTGTGAAACTTCTATTCTCACGCACGTGCTCTACCTCTTCTCCCAAATAAGAATTCCTTCAAGTAAAACTCTCCGACCACAGGTCGGGGCATTCTGACTCCGCTGTTTTGAAAGTCCCGCGAAGCAGGATGTTACATGAAATCGCGCAGTGATTTCATAAAAAGAAGGCTTCCAACGTGGTCATAACGATCATTTTAGATCTCCCTGAAAGCCTTCTTCATCACTCGTCCAGCATCCTGACGCAGCCTCCTTAAAGCCCTCTCTCAATTCAAAGAACCAAACCACTGGTAAAGGTAGCCCAGAAAAACAGCGCTGGCAAAGGACATGGCAAAATATAGAAAGAGCGCCTTCTGTTTCACGAGCAAGAAAACCGTTATGAGGGGGGCGATTCGCGTTGCTGGTCCGGCGATGAAAAATGCCAGCGCCGCTCCCTCGCTCATGCCCATTTGCATGAGCTGCCAGATCAAAGTCACCGCGCCTCCCCCGCACATATAGAGAGGCAGTCCCATGGCCGCCGCCAGAAGAATGGAATAATTGCTCCCCCCTAGAGCACGGACGATCCAGTCTTGCGGTATGTATGTGTTGGTTATCCCCGCCAACACAAGGGCCAGAAAAAAGTATTTCGCTGTATACTTCGATGTCTTCCAGATAGAGTATTTGAACGCTTTCCAGCGGTTTTCGAACTGACCAGGACCGGTAATGACTACCCGATCTCCCTGGTCCTGATTCCCTGAGATGCTATGTGAGGCCGGGTACGAAACAGCCCCTTTCCGATCCAGATACTGAACCAGAACCCCGAATCCAATCCCAATCACCATGGCTGAAACCAACCTAACCAATGCCATCTCAGGCCCTAAGATTCCCCAGGTATTCATGAAATCAATAGGGCTCATGAGAGGTGAAGAGATCAAAAAGGCCATGACCGGGGCCAGGGGAACCGCACGGTTTGCAATGAGTACGGTAAAGATCGGAATAACCGCATAGGACCCTAGAGGAGAGATGACTCCCAACACCGAGGCCGAAAAAACGGCCACCGTCCAATGGCGCCCTCTGCATAAATCAAAAAAGGTCTTCCTTGGCAAGAATACCGCAATCAGAGACCCTAATATGATCGCGGCTGCCAGCACAGGCCAGAGTTGAAAAAACAGATAGGCTATAACAAATAGGACTTTATGGAGCGATTCTATGGTGACCACCCCTTATTCTAGTCTCTAAAGCTTGTAAGATGACGAATGAAGAACATAGGTAGGCGACAAAAGCCGCCTACCTGGCCAAAAACCTCAATGGCGTCACCGAGCGTAAGATCCTGTCAAAGTAACCCCTTTTCCGGGCCAGCCGATGATCTCGCCCCAAGAAGCCGCAGCACGCTTATCAGCCGGAACGCCGGCAAACTGCTTTTCCACCTCATAAACTTGACGCCCTGCTACGGTAATTTCTTTGGACGTGCCAAGGCCGTACTCTTCGGCCAGTCGAATCTGGCCATAGATGTGTGGTTTCTTTCCCATACAGTCGACCATCACAGCGTCCACAGCAACCGGATCGGCACCGGCGATCACCAAATCCATAGCAACAGGCACCCCGGCCAAAGGGCCATTCCCATCTTGCGCCCAGATCCCGTCTACGACCGTGTAGTCTATCTTGACTATGCTGCACACATCAACAATGACCCTGGCCAACTTATCATGAGGAAGCCCGTATCTTATGGACCCATATACCTGGCCCGTGGGCACCCCTATCCCCACGTTTTTCAAAGCGCCTGTGTAACCAGCCAAACAATGCATCTTCATAGCGGGCACGCTGATGATCTTGTCGACCTCTTCCAAAAGCATACTGGGAATCGCATATTCCTTGAGCACCAAGGGTTCATGAGCCGGCTTATAATACTTCCATGGAGCCGCATCCAAGGCCACCAACTCCACTCCCAGCTCTTTACCGACATCCCAGTAACCCCACGCCTTCATAGAGCTCACGCCGGAAGCAGCCATGGGTTGTGTGGCAAAATAGACCTTTTTGGCCCCTGATTCTTTTGCTAAAATCGCCACAGCCCTTGCCACCCGCGCGTCCGTAACACCGCACTGCAAAAGCTCCGGTGTCTTCCTCCCCATAAGGACACACCCGAAAGGAGAGATGACCAGGTTGGGAACAACAGCAACAACATCCCCCTCTTTGACCGGCCACCCTCCCGCAAGCTGAACCGCCTCTCTCACCATTTGTTCGATTGCAGCCTCACTTTCCTTGGACCACTCCGGTCTCCAATATTTATCGGGCGGCTCTCCTTTAGGTGTCCGGGTGACCTCAAAGGTCCAAGACTCACCAACCAGTTTGTGGTCATCGTGCTTGACAATGGCGACCTTTGGCCCGGCAATACTTGCAGAAATCCAGAAGCATAAAACCAAGACAGACACCAAGAACACAGTCAATGCTCTTCTCATTTCGACCCTCCTTTTTATAGAAGTTAACTTTCCGTTCCGGTTCCTCGTCCCTGCTCTCTAATGCGCTGCATCACCTCCTTTCCTTGTTCCCGTTTTGGCCCGAAGCAACAAAGAACAAAAGAATCAAGCATGCTCGAGCATTGCGGCATAACGCCACATGTTTGCAAAAACGCGAATACCCATCTCTGGGAACAAGTAGAATGGAATTCCATGTCCTTCAAGAAACGCCCGATTGGCTTCCACCTCTTCCTGAATGCCGATCAGGGAAAAAAAGACCGGTTTTTTCTTGCATTCGTGTATGATCTCCACGTGGGGAAGAAAATCTTCTCCGGTTGAACGAGCAAAGGAAATGAAAATAATGCCATGAACACCTTCATCTTCCAGCAATGCTCGGAGGATTTTCGTTGTGGTTTTTTCGAAACCGTGGGCTATCATATCTGGAAACATGTCCACAGGATTTCGAGTCTTGGAAGCGTTTGAAATGATATTCGACAGTTCTTCACGTGTTTTTGCCTGTAGGCTTGCAAGACCCACTCCCAGTTCCGTTGCCGCGTCGATACTCATGATGGCCTGAGCGCCGCTGTAGGTCACCAGTGCAATCTGTCCTCCCTTGGGCAAAGGCATCCAGCGAAATCCCATGAGGGTTCCCATGAAATCATCTATGCCTGCCACGCGCAAAACCCCGACCTGTTGCAGAGCGCCGCTCACAACCCCGTCATCCATCGCAAGGCTTGCTGTGTGAGACGCTGTCGACCGCGCGCCCAATGGCGTCCGCCCTCCCTTTAAAAGAATGACCGGTTTTTGGAGCACAGCCCTTCTAGCCACCTCAAGGAACTGCTTCCCTTCCCGTATATCCTCCAGATACATACCTATAATCCGGGTGGCCTCATCTTCCATCAAATAAGTCAGGGCATCCGATTCGTCCACATCAACTTTATTCCCCAGGCCCAACCCTTTTGAAAGCTGCAATCCGTTAAAGGAACTCAGGTAACGCAGCAGCCCACCAACGAAGATTCCGGACTGGGCTACAAAGCCAATGGGTCCGGGTTTGAGCGTTCGCTCATTGGCAATGTAGGAGGTGGTGAGGCCGGTAGCGGTATTCACGATGCCGAGGGTATTGGGTCCAAAGCCTCTCATGCCGCTTGTCCTGAGGATTTTGCGGACTTCTATCTGATATTGCATCCCCTCGGCTCCAACCTCCGCAAACCCTTCAGAGGAGATGACAGCACCTTTTACTCCTCTTTGAGCACAATCATTTAATGCAGCAGGCACGGCCTGCGGCGGAATGAGCATCACCGCAAGGTCCACTGAAAAGGGGACATCATCCAGTTTCCGATAAAAGGTGAACCCATGCATGTCACCCCCTCGAGGATTCACCCCAGCGACCTTTCCCTGAAATCCGGTATCCTTTAAGAGCTTCAAGAGCACAGCGCCGGGCTTCTCCGCATCCCGGGATGCCCCGAATACGGCCATATTTTTGGATGCCATCACTTCTTCTATCGAATACATAGGGCCCTGACACTTATGGGAAAATCCATGCACCAAACGTTGTCCAGGCACCGCTTTCCCTTTTCTCGTATATCATGCTCTCCAGATTCGTGTTTCACCCCTACCATTTGGACATCACATCTTTCCAGAAATCATAAATCTTACTGTACCCAGCTCGATGCATCATCTCACATCTTCAATTCTCATCCTTCCTCCCCTCTTTGCTCCTGCCAATTCAGCCCTTCGAAGAGGCTTGTGCCCCTATGAGAATTCATTCTGAAACCCCGTTATTTTCTTCCTAGGATAGACCGTGAAATGATGATCTTTTCGATCTCCTTGGTCCCCTCGTATATTTCCATGATTTTAGCGTCCCTGTAAATTCTTTGTATTTTATATTCATCGATGTACCCATAACCTCCATGCATCTGCAAAGACTCGTCTGCACATCTTACCGCTGTCTCCCCTGCAAGCCACTTGCCCATAGCAATGAGTTGGGGATCCACGATACCCTGGTCGGCTTTCCAGGCGGCCTCATAAACAAGATTTCGTGCCGCTTTTATCCAGGTGGCCATCTCCGCGACCTTGAACTGATTGACTTGAAACGATGCCAGAGGCTGCCCAAATTGATGTCTCTTCTTAATGTGATTTACGGCCTCTTCAAGGGCTGACCGGGCCACACCTATGGCCTGGGCAGAGACGAATATTCTGGTTAGGTCAAAAAAGGCCATCAACTCCTTAAAGCCATCCCCCTCTTTTCCCACCAAATTGGAAACCGGGACCCTGAGATCAGAAAAGGATACCTCAGCCGTGTCGCTGGCGCGTATCCCCAGTTTCCCATGTAACTTATTCGCCTCATATCCCTTTCGGTCCGTCTCCACCATAATAAAGCTGTGTCTGCTGTGTCTGCCCGGATTGTCCGGGTTGGTTTGACAGAACACAGCAAGATAGTCAGCAACAGTCCCGTTGGTAATAAACATCTTGGAGCCGTTTATAACATACTCGTCCCCATCTCTTATGGCGCTTGTTGTGGCTCCTGCCGCATCGGAACCCGCGTCCGGTTCGGTAATCGCTGTCCCCATCTTCGCCTCGCCTGCAACCAGGGGCGACAGATACCTTTTCTTTTGTTCCTCTGTTCCGAACATATCCAGGATTTCAAAGCCAAAGGTGGGCGACATGACAGCCAGAGCTATTCCGGCATCCGCTGCATAGAACTCCTCTGTCACCAGACAGAGTTCAAACAAGCCCATGCCTGCACCACCGTATTCCTCTTTGATATTAATGCCCACAAAACCCAACTCGCAGGCTTTTTTCCAGATTGCGTCGTCGAATTTCTCCTCACGATCAAACTCCTGGGAACGCTCAGGAAACTCCCCTTCTGCGAACTCCTTAGCCGCCTTCATGACATCCAGGTGCTCTTTTGTTAGCTCGAAGTCCATTCTCTTTCCTCGCTATTCTACCGTCACGTTTTTCTGCAGAAATGCCAAAAAACTCACGAATTGCCAAACCGAGGTCCGCAAATTTTCTAGAAAAGCCAAGAGATCACGCCGCATTATGATAGCTATTTTGCCTCAACAAGCTCTATCAACACACCGCATGCGGACTTGGGATGAATAAATATATACTCGGCCTTTCCTGATCGGAATGGAATATCGCTGTTTTCTACTGTGACGATCTCCTCCGGAATCAGCTTTACCCCCTTCTCTTTTAGTCTCTTCACCATCTCCTTCAGATTTGTAACCCGGAAGGCAATGTGATTAAGTCCTTCTCCTTTTTCTCTGATGAATTTTGCAACCACGCCGTCAGGATCAGTAGACTCTATGAACTGGAGTTGCGTTTCAGATATCCTGGCCGATCTGACTCTGACTTTTTCGCCCGGAATTCCCCAACAAAACGGGAATGCCATACCAAAGATGTCTTCGAAATAAGCAACAGATCGGTCGGCATCTTTTACTGCAATGACAACTTCTTCTATACCCTCTATTCTAGGTTCCTCCATAAAAGCTCCCTTGATGAACAACTCGTTAATGTCTTTTCCAGAGGGGCTGGAACCCAAGTAACCGCACCGTCAGATTCCCCGGATTCCCCTAATCCACCCGAATAACCGCACCCTCTCCTTGGGACAGCCCACCGCAAATAGAGCACGCCCCATAGCCGCCGCCCCTTCTCCTAAGCTCATAGATCAAAGCCATTAGAATTCGCGCCCCGCTGGCCCCTACCGGATGCCCTATGGCGATAGCACCTCCGTTGACGTTAAGCTTCTCTCGCATTGTCTTTAATCTTCCTTCATCGCCATCCGCAAGAAACACAGTGGACAAAAGAGGCATCACCGCAAAGGCTTCGTTGATCTCAATCAGGTCCATTTGATCTATGGTCATGCCGGCAACGTCAAGGGCCTTCTTCATTGCTGGACCTGGAACCCTTGCCATGTACTTCGGCACACCGGCAACCCCTTCAACGGAAAGCACCGTGGCCATAGGCTCCAAACCCCGCTTTTCAGCTTCCTCCCTTGTCATCAAAACGAGTGCGGATGCCCCCGCATCCAAGCCGGGGGCGTTCCCCGCCGTTATGGTCGGATTTCCATAGACAGGCGGCAGTTTCGCCAATTTCTCGAGTGTGGTGTCGGGGCGAGGTCCTTCGTCTTTTTCAAATACGATTGGATCCCCTTTTTTCCTGTTAAAAGTAAGGGACATGAGCTCTTCTCCTACCTTGTACTTTCCGGCATTAAAAGCTTCTATATATTTCATGTGACTCTGGTAGGCAAACCCATCTTGTTCTTCTCTTGTGATTCCGAGTTCCACGGCCACCTCTCCCGTATCTACAGCCACAGGATTCCAGCCTTTGAAGTCAAGTGCTATTTCCGCTTGCTGCCTCGATATGGCATTCCACCCCTTGTAGCCCAGCATATATACATTGTCATATATCTCGACGTTTCCGAACCTTTTACCCTGCCATCGAAATCCCGGAAGCGTGTGCGCAATACGGCTCATGTTCTCAGAGCCCACAGCCAAACATGTTTTGGTTCTTCCAAGTTTCATGGACCAGGTGGCCAGACGCACCGCGGTCAATGAGGCACAGCACGCCCTGTCCAAGGTCATAGAAAGCGTTGAGGGCGGAAATCCAGCCTCCAAAACCGCCTGCCGGTCCGGAACATCGTTTTCCAGACATGTTTCAGAGGGTTGGCAAGTCCCATAATACACCTCATCCACATCCTCCCCGCTTATACCAATCCGATTGACTGCCTCAGCCATGACCTTCGCACCCAGAATGATGCTTGGAACATCCCGTAAGGCTCCACCAAAGCGGCTGAAAGGTGTCCTCACTGCACTTACGACAACGACGTCCTCTTTTCCCATAGTCATCCCTCCCTAAAAATCATTTCTTTTTCTTTAAAAAATGGGACCTGTCTTTCCACAAACCCAATCACTGCCATCCATTTCTTTCATTCTTTGCGACACGAGTTGTCTACATAGGTCGAGATCTTAACATCTACCTGCCTAAGGCGGGTTAAAGTTTTTGCCGAACTGGGATAGCTGTTCCCCGAAAGGGGATATCTCTAAAGAATTCCACCAAGAATCGCCTTCACGGTCCCAATCTCTTTCTTCAAGAGCATCTCCATTATATTCGGAGGAGATGGTTTGATCTTTGAGGGTTTAACAAAACAAAGTGGATGTCGAAACAAGAAATTCTGCTAGGGCTTACCGGGCGTCAACCCTCAAAGATCAAACCAGAATGTGCTTCTGAGCAATCTCTTCTGGGAGATGCTCTTTCAGAAAGAGACCGGGACCGGATTCAAACGTCTTCGGCTTAGTTTCATCTGCCCTTGAATTTTGGTTCCCTTTTCTCCATAAAGGCCGTCAATCCCTCTTCACTGTCCTCCGTGCTCAGTGCCAAAGTTCCCAGATCAGCCTCCACGGCCAATCCCTCATTGAGGGAGAGGTCTCTTCCTCTCAGTATAGCCTCCATGGCTAGAGACAATGTGAGGGGGCTCTTCTTGCAGAGCTGGTCAGCCAACTCCAAACACGCCGTCATCAGCCTTTCCTGCTCTACCACTTTATGAACAAGACCCATTTTCTCAGCGTCTTCTGCTGTAATCCGCGTTCCCAAAAGGATCATCTCCAATGCCTTTGCCTGGCCCACAACCCGAAAGAGTCTTTGCGTCCCCCCGTACCCCGGGATGAGACCCAAATTGATTTCTGGTAACCCCAACCGGGCGTTGGGCGAAGCCAAGCGGAACGTGCAAGCAAGAGCCATTTCAAGTCCCCCGCCCAGAGCGTATCCGTTTATAGCCGCTATGCTCGGTTTTCCAATGCCATCCAGAGTATTAAAGGCATCTTGTCCCCTCAGGATGCCCTTTTTTGCATCCGCGATATGACGCCCCCTAAGCTCAGGAATGTCCGCACCGGCACAGAACGCCTTTTCCCCTTGGCCGGTGATAACGAGTACTTTTCTCGCGCCATCCTCTTTAAAACGAAGAAACGCCTCCTTTAGGTCACTCACCAGTTGGAAATTGAGGGCATTCAATACTTCAGGCCGCTGAATGGTCAAAATTTCCACCTCATTTTTGTACTCGATTGAAAGAAGCTTTTCACCCATTTCTCTCTCCACACAAAGAATTTTCACAGACGCCTATTTGCCGACTTGTCTTGTTTTTGAATGTAATCTGAAACCCCTTACCTTCCTTCACCCGCATCTTTCCAACGTGACCAGCTTAGCCCTTTTCCCTTAAGATGCCATAAGGGTCCACCTTCTCTCTCAGCACCCTTATCTCTTCCTCCGTGGGAGGCATGGTTGCCGGTACGTTTTCAGGAATGATGAGCTCAAATCCAGTATTCTCAATTACCGTTTCCAGCGCCACTCCAGCATGAAGGGAGTTTAATCTCATTCTTTTTGTTTCATCCTGAAAATCCATCACGGCCAAAGGCGTGACCACAAGGCAAGGCCCGCCCCTTTCCGGAAGTCCCGCCTTGGCTTTTGAATGCCCGCCGTACAAATGACCCACCCCGGACACAAAATCGACTCTTTCTACAAAAGAGCGACTATCATGTCTGTTCATGTAAATATAACTTCGAATGGGCAAAGCCGTTACACCAGGCAAGGCCGCACAACCCGGCCCTCTCAGTTTTGGCTTCTCCCACGCACCTACCGCCGTCAGGTTGACATTTCCGTAAGGATCAACCTGTATCGCTCCCAGAAAAAAGAAATCATAACGTGGAACAGCGTAGAAAAGCGCGTCGTTCATATCCAACACGGCTTCTGCTCCTGCTATGTTCCTGTAATCCGTTGAGGAATGGTACAAAGGGCTTGTAGAGTTGAGATAGCTCGTCGCACTGCACCACCAGTTAAGATTGGGGGCATGGGTCCACCGAGCCAATTTACATGCTGCCATTGGGATCTCTGAATACGCCCCCATCTCGCCCATTTCATAATCCTTCAGGTCCCTGGACAAGACGATCGCCATGAGTTCATTGACATGGACCCCATCACCCATCACCCATTCATCCTCAGCACGCCTTTAACTCACTGAGCCTCCTTATTCCGCCTACAAGCTCCAGGTATTGATATAAACTCCCCACGTTGTAAATATATTTGCTCAGGTACTCCTGATACCCGTCTCCCCGTTTAGCAAAACCCACGTAATCTCGGATGTGTTGCTCGTCATAACCATAGAACCCGTGCGATGAGCAAGGATGCGCGCCGTATGGCATGTGAACCACAGCCGTTACTAAATGACATGGAAGAGTGGTTTTGAATGGATCATGCCTGGTTAACTCTAGCGGTACGACTTCGTCCACACTTACGATAACCTTTTTGCTCGCCGCTGCCAGAAGGAGATCCATAAAGACTGAACCAGCATGTTGAACATTCCCGTACGGGTCGGACCGCTGTGCGTGGATAATCGCCACGTCGGGTTCAATTGGAGGAACAGCAACTAGAGGCTCTCCAGTGACTGGATTATTGAAGATTTTCAGATGGGGGTTTACCTTGAGTAGATCCGTTCCAAGCCCCGCCCTTGTTATCCCACAGGGTAACTTTTCCGCAGAAGCTCTCAACCCACAAATAATCGTATGCTCATCATATTCCAATACTTCCAGTTCGCCCTCTTCAACCTTGCGCCGATAATTCGGCATAATGGGCTCTAACCATTCCGCCCCGATGTAGCTCGCGACCACAGATGCGGCACAGCCGCAGCCGATCAAAAGGTCCGCATCGATGCTACCTCCCGGAGGTGTAGGCAGTATCTTAAGATTTCTTCTGTTTTCCTTAACGATCTCTCTTATGATCCCCATGGGGTGGTTGTGGATCATGAATCCGCCAATGGCCAAAAAAGAGTCGTTTTCAATATGTAGCAGAGCGTCATCTATAGAAACCAGTTTCTGCTCCCTCTTTCGCTCCATGATCAACCACCCTGTTTCGGGAAGCTCAAGTGGCATGTTCCTGAGCTTCATTGCCTCAGGAAAAGACGCTCACCCTTCTAAAAGTCAAAGCCCCAATTCTCTGGCCACAATTTTCCGCTGGAAATCACCATCGCCAAAGGCTATAGCCCCTTCTTTGGCACGTCTGTAATAGAGATGCATATCGTGTTCCATGGTGAAGGACAAAGCCCCAAAGATATCATGCCCCAAAATAGAGACCCGTTCGCAAACGTCGCTTATGTAGGCCTTGGTTAATGCAACATCCAAACCAGCCGGTATCCCTTTGCTGACTTCCCAGGCCGTCTTATACAGCATGTTCCTCGAGGTGTAGACATCAATCCACATGTCTGCCATGTGATGCTGGACAGCCTGGAAACTCCCGATCGGTCGGTCAAATTGGACCCTCTTCTTGGAATGCTGAAGGCTCATATCGAAGACCGCTTGGGCACCTCCCACCATCTCGGCGCATCGGGCTGTCGCCGCCTGTTCCAATATATCTTCCAATGCCGATCCGGCTTGGTTCACCTCTCCTAAGATATGGATCTCCGGCACATGCACATGATCAAAAAAAAGCTCACACTGTTTGCTCCGTGCAAGGGTTTTGAGAAGCGTACATTGAATACCGGGCGTGTTGGAATCAACCAAGAAAATCGTAATCCCTTCCTCAGGATTTTCTGTCTCTTTGGTCCTCGCTATGCACAGGAAATAATCCGCCACATGGGCATCGGGTACAAAAAGCTTCGTCCCATTGATAACATAGCCGCCTTCCTCGTAACCGGCTTTAACCCTCACGGAAGAGACGTCATAAGTGGCGTCTTGCTCGGTCAAGGCCATGGTGAGCTTCATATCTCCGCTCGCAATCATGGGCAAAAATGTACTTTTCTGGTTCCCATCGCCCAAATTCAAAATAGGCAGACCCCCTAAAACCACAGTGGAAAAAAAGGGGCCGGGACAAATATTGTATCCCATCTCTTCAAGCAGTAGAATCAATTCAAAGAAAGAGAAATCAAGGCCGCCGTATTCCTCAGGGAACACGAAACCCATCCATCCCAGCTCCGCCATCTTTCTCCATAAATCCGGCGAATAACCTGCATCGCTTTCATCCAATTCTCTCACCAGATCCTTGGGACACTCCTTCACCAGAAAATCACGGAAGGATTCTTTCATCAATCTCTGCTCACTATTAAACTCAAGGTCCATTTCTCAAACCCCTTTTTGTCCCTGCCGCGACTGCCCCGCATGTTACACTCTGGGTAAACCGAGCTCCCTCGTCGCTATAATTGATCGCATAATATCTGGCGTGCCGGCACCAATAGGGCCGGAGATGGAATCAAGATACCCTATGCATATCCTTCCAGTAAGGGGAGCCCATTTGGAACCTCTGTCCAGCAGTCCGTAAAGGCCCAAAATCTCCATTGCGGCACGGGCAAACTTCCGGCTCAGGTCTGTGCCAATTAACTTGGCGATCGATGCATCAAGATCCGGCTTTCGCCCTTTGTCAATCATCCATACACAACGCCAGTAGAGGTCGTAGAGAACATTATAATCAATCGCCATGGATGCAATCTTGTTCTGTATTAATGGATCTTTCGAGAGAAATTGCCCCTTACATTTCCTCTCCTTGACATGCTCTATGACCTCCTCTAATATTCGCCTGAAGCCTCCTATCCCCAGTATGATCCTTTCATACTGAAGCGCGGCCATCATGTGATAAAACCCCCTATTTTTTTCCCCAACAATGTTCTTCTTGGGAACCCTAACATTATCGAAGAATACCTGGTTAAATGAATGAATGCCGCATATATTGATAATGGGTTGAATGGTGATCCCCTGTGATTTGCAATCTACGATCATCAAAGAGATCCCCTTGTGTTTTGCCGGAGCATCCGCGTCCGTTCTAGCTATCAACCATGAGTAATCCGCTGTATGTGCCCCTGTGCTCCAAATCTTTTGACCATTGAGGATAAGATCCTCTCCATCTTCAATGGCCGTTGTTTGGATTGAGGCAAGATCAGATCCGGCGTCCGGCTCACTGTATCCCAAAAAGAAAGTCACTTCTCCCCTTGCAATCCTGGGCAGCCATTCCCTTTTCATTTCGTCGCTGGCCACGTGCACAAGCGTAGGCCCGACAATGAGCGTCGCGATCTCACCGGAAGGAACCCTGTGGTAACTCATCACATCCTCAAAATGGGCGTACTTTGTCATGGAATGCATGCCCCCATGTTCCTCAGGCCATCCCATACTAAGCCAGCCCTTTTCCCCCAGCTTGCGGTAAAAAGGCTTCCAAAAACCCTGAAACTCTATCTCGTATTGTGGAAGAGTTCCCCACCCCCCCGGCCAGTAAATCACCTTCTCGTCCCAATCAGGAGGGAGTTCCTCTTTCAAAAATACCTCCACTTCCCTCCTAAGCGCCTTTTCTTCGTCGCTAAATTCAAAGTTCATTTATCTATCCTCGTCCCTGGGCACTGCATTCTAAGAAGGGGGCTTCTGATTTTTCTAAAACCGTTTAAGGTGGGTATTCCAGGCCTCTTGCAAGAAGCTCTCGGGCTATAACCAAGCGCCGGATTTCAAGGGTGCCGCCACCTATGTCGATGATTTTGGCGTCTCGATAGAAGCGATTTATGGGGCACTCCATCATGTAACCGTATCCGCCGTGGACCTGGAGAGCCTCGTTGCAGACTCGAACAGCCATCTGGCTCGTAAACAACATCGCGGCCGTCGCGAGCTTATGCATCTCTGTCCCCTTGCCCCCTCGTTCTGCTTTATCGGCGATGACGGCTGCCCGGTACACCAACCCCCTTGCTGCCTCAATTTCTGTGTACATGTCTGCGAGCTTAGCCTGGATGAGCTGAAAATGACATATCGGCTGTCCGAATTGTTCTCGTTTCTTGGAGTAAGTCAACGCCAGTTCAAAGGCTCCTTCTGCAAGACCCAGGGCCCCACTTGCAAAGAAAGCTCTCTCAACATCCAGACCGCTCATCATAACGTCGATTCCACCGTTCACTTCACCCAGAATATTCCCTTCAGGAACCCGGCAGTTGTCAAAAAACACCTCGCCGTTTGGAGAAGCCCGTATCCCCATCTTTTCCAGCTTATGGTCAGCATCCAAACCCGGAAAGCCCCTTTCCACAAGAAACGCCGTAATACCCCTCGCTTTTTTCTCTAAATCTGTTTTGGTATAAGTGATGAATACATCCGCGATGGGCGCATTGCTGATATATATTTTACTGCCGTTAAGGACAAACGCATTCCCGTCCCTAACCGCTGTAGTCTGGATGCCCACGGCGTCCGACCCCGCGCCGGGTTCGGTCAAAGCAAGCGCCCCAACGAGCTCTCCCGAGCTTAATCCTGGCAGGTACTTCTTTTTCTGCTCATGGTTGCCATTTCTATTGAGATTGTGCGATACCAAGTTGGCTTGCACCCCATAGGAATTTCCGAGACCAGGACTAACCCTATAAATCTGTTCGCAAACCAAAATACCTGCCAACAACTCGTAACCGGCCCCACCATATTCTTCAGGAACATTAATCCCAAGAAAACCCAGATCACCCATTTTCCTCCAGAGTTCCATAGGGAAACATTCCTCCCGATCCATCTGCTCTGCAACCGGCTCTATTTCCTTTTTCGCAAATTCCCTGGCTGCCAACTGTATATCTCTGTGCTCCTTGCTCAGCTCAAAATCCATAACCAAATCCCCTCGTGTTTCACTCCACGATACCAAAGCCCTTCTATTCTCAGGCCCATAGATTTCGCGCTCTCTCCAGACGAGCTAATGGACCTTCTTCTCATACCCTTTCCAGTATTTCTCCCTGAGCTCTGTCTTTAATACCTTACCCATAACATTTCTCGGCAGGGCTCTCACGAAATCAACAGACTTCGGCTTTTTGTAACTGGCCAGATTCTGTTTACAGTATTCGATCAGTTCCTCCTCTGTCGCGGTCATCCCCTCCCTTAA
>SMTZ1_10004550_pt1 | contig 24588 bp, 27 predicted proteins | sample DeeMarSWOR136_30_FD_25667 | JGI IMG/M metagenome (IMG submission 25667) | reverse complement strand
GAATTTATTCCGCCTATATCTAATATTTTGTTAACTAAATAATTCACCAATTCCTGGTTTTTTTTAACAGGGGATTTTTCATGTCGAGGGTGTTTGATTAATTTGATGTTTTTAAAATCTTCTGTTGTTTTAATAAATTTTAAGCGACCAATATCACGAAGGTAACGATCTACAGCTCCTATTTTACCCAGAAAAATCGAATAAACCGGTACACCCAACACAGCAGCTTCTCGATTCATAGTTCCTCCACCGCCGACAAGAAGGTCTGAGTTCCAGATTAGTTTTAAGCCATTTTGAACGTTTTGAGGAAAAAGAATATTTTTGGCTATTTGGTTATTATAAATAAATTTCTTTATTGTTTTTTGTTGAAGTTTATTTCTTGGTAACATAATTATGAGTGTGTTATCAATTGTAGCAAAATATTTCAATGCCTCTAAAAATAACTCATTGCTACCATCTCTGGAATTATGATAATGAGCATCAATTGCAGGGGGACGCATTGAAATAATAATTTTATCATGATCTAATGGTAGATTATTCAAATTTAAATCATGATTTAAAAGATCGTTAACATAAATATGTTCTTTAATGCCCGGATAGTTTATTATTTTTGTTGAATCAATTTTATGATCGAAATTGTCTGCAGATAGGACTTCTGGAACAGCCAGGCAGTTAATACTATGATGCACAAATGATAAACTGGCATATTCATAATCCCACATCACGAAAGTTGGAATTTTTAAGATGCCAGCAGTCATAATCTGACTCCTGGAACCATGTGATATTGCTATTGCTATATCTTTATTTCGCATAAAGAAAACTAATTTTCCAATACGACTAATATGTCCTAACAGCTTTTTCATTTTGTTCTTTCCATGATGATGACCAATTCGAGTTACAGTTAATTGAAATAAATCTGCAAGCTCGATAGTCTGAGAGCAGTCTCTAGCTGTTATTATGACTTGATAATTTCGCCGCTGGAGTTCGTCAATTATCGGTTTCAATATAAGGACATGAGGAGTATTTTCAAAATCGACCCAGATGCGCATTTCCTATAGCTTTCCTAATTATTGATGGATGTTAAGTGACAGATATTAAAAATATTAACTTCTGTATTTTATCTAATTCAAAGAAATCAAAACTTATAAATTTTTGTTTAAAAAAAAGGAAAAGAGGTTTTAGAACACCCCGTTTCCTTATGAGAAGTCGTATATTTATTTTCAAAGTTTGTCTAATATGCTCCTTTCATCGACAGTACTGCCCAGATAGTCTTTAGTAAAATTTTAAGATCGAGTGCGATTGACCAATTATTGGCATAGGCTAAATCCAACCGAACCATTTCATTGAAAGTAGTTGCACTTCGACCATAAATCTGCCATAATCCTGTAATGCCAGGTTTAGCTGTAAGAAAACGGCGCCTATGCCACAAGTCATACATTTCGACTTCATAAGGAATTGGTGGGCGGGGACCGACTAAGCTCATCTCACCTTTTAAAACATTTATTAGTTGACCAATTTCATCTATACTTGTGCGCCGTAAGAATTTTCCTATCGGCGTGATTCGTGGATCGTTCTTGATTTTATATGTACGTTGCTTGAAAGCTAAATTTAATTTATCCTGATTAGTATTGTTTATAAATTCCTTGATATATCTTTTATGAATTTGTTCATCCTTAATATCATACATGGTGCGGAACTTATAGATAATAAATCTTTTACCCATGAATCCAATTCGCTCTTGTTTAAAAAATATTGGTCCTGAAGATGTAAGTTTAATCAGAATGGGGACTATTAACAATATTGGCAGAAAAAGAACTGCTGCGATAAGTGATAAAATAATATCAATACATCGTTTAATAGCTTTCTGCAAATTAGGATTTATTTCTAATGTTCCATTGTGTGTCATATAATATGGATGTTCAAAAGCTAATGTAGCTTTTGGTGAAATTTTATAATTTAATTTATCGCTTAATGATTTAAATACATAGGGGCGACTATCACTAGAATAATAAGATTTTGTATCTCTTACGGTTTTTTTTGATGTTAAATTTGAAGTCCTTTTGTCATCAAAATTTTCGTTAACAATTTGATTTATTTCATCTTGTTGAGAAGGATATGAATAAATTTTGATTTTGTGGTCAATTTTACAAATAGATGAGTTCGCAACTTCGTTTAACATTTGCCTAATTCTTTTGACAGCAAGTTGTGTACCTTTATAATTTGTATCTGGCAATATTATTACCAGCCTATTACGACTATATTTGGCAACTACATCAGTTTCCCTTAGTACTGATTTGCAAGTTGAAAAGATCAAATTTTCAGCCTCGGTTAATAAAACGTTATTAATGACTGGTTGAATCACTTGTTCTTGATTATTAAGATCAAATACGATTAATGTGAATTCATATCCATTTCTTTCAGCACGCCTCTGCTCGAGAAAATATCGTTGGTGAAAATATTCCGGCGAATCAAAAAAATCGTTGCCGCTAATTTTTGAATTATATTTCCCATTATTTTTTAAATTATTTAAAAGTAAAATAATTTTGCGCTTAGTAAATTTTGTTATGACGTTTATTAAATTTACCTGCTTTTGGTTGACGCAAGCCACAAGTAAATCCCCCGTTAAGCATACTTTTGATAATATTTTTTATAAGAACCTGGTAAATTTTCCTCTAAAGATTTATTTAATACGATCCCTAAAATTTCAGTATTTCCTTTATCGAGAATCTCGATAGTGCGAAATATAGTTTTTTGATGTGTTCTACCAGCAGTACACACGATTAAAACACCATCAACAATTGAACCCAGTATTGAAGTATCAGTAACGACCAAAACTGGCGGAGAGTCGACGAAGATGACATCATACCTTTTTTTTAACAAAGAGATAAAAGTTTCGCCAGACTTTCAAAATCAAATTTATGATCTTTGACTAATAAGTTATAAGGTTCGTTATCAATCGCGTCTGAATTTGATGAATTATCACCGGCAAGGAAATCATCCCATTGATGTTTTTTCTGCTCGGTAAGATAGTCCTGGACAAATTTCTGAAAAGTGGTTGATTGTAAAATATCTACCAATCCCAGTTCTCGATTTAACCTGAATATTTTATGAAGTTTTGGTCGCCGTAAATCAGCATCGATGAGTAATGTATCATAGCCCATCTGGGCAGTAGTAACAGCCAGATTTATTGCTGTGGTTGACTTACCTTCTCCAGGTTGAGGACTGGTTATTAGGAAACAATTTGCCCGAAAATCGGATGAGGAAAATTGCAGATTTGTCCTGAGCATGCGAAATGCTTCCGCAGCATAAGAATGGGAGTCATATAATGTAATTAATTGATTGATTTCTTGCCGGGAAGGTCTTTTATTTGAATCAATGGCATTTAAATTACCGTTGACATTTGCTCGAATTTTTGGAATCGTACCAAGTACGGAAAGATCAGTGAGTCGTTCAACATCATCGGATGTCTTAATACTGGTATCTAATGATTCAAAAATAAAAATCATAAGACTCCCAATTATGAAACCTATTAATAAGCCGATAATAATATTTAGAGTTTTTCGAGGACGAATTGGCGAAGTTGGCAATTCGGGTGTGTCAATTATCCGTATCTCACCTATATTTTGCGCTTCCACAATACGAGTTCTTTCCTTTTCCTCTTGTAGCATTGTATAAATTTTTTCATTCGTATTTAAATCGCGTATTAGTCGAGCTAATTGCAGTTCCAATTCAGGCAAAATTCGAATTTTCTGATCATACTGATCCAATATGTTTTGCAACGCCTTTGCTTGAGCTTCATAAGCATTTAAATCTGCTTCTAAAGTAATGCTTTCTTGAAGAAAATCCTTGATTTGTGAGAGTGGATCTACAAAATTACCTTTTTGGATTAATTCCTCTGTTTCGTTAGAAAGGCTCTCCCGTGTACCTGAAATTTCTTCAGAAAGTTTTTGCAATTTAGGATGTTGAAAGGAATAGCCTTTCGTCAACAGATCAGTTCGCTGAAGCTCCAATTCAACAAGTCTGTCTTTTAATTTTTCCAATCGAGAACTTATTGTTTCTGTCGCATTGGGCATCAGCTCGTTTTGCTCTGATTGAATTTTCTGATGAATATATTCGAGTCGTTTTTTTGTTGCCTGTCTATGAGATTCTGCCGATGTCAGTAAGACTTCCGCCTCGGTGATTTGTCTAAGCATCTCATTTGTTTCCTGGTTGAGAGAGCTTATTTTATGGGTCTCCTTGAAATCTCGCAGTTGTTTTTCTGATGAATCTAATTGTGCCTTGTAGACCATCAACTGATCTTCAATAAGTTTTCTCGCACTACTGATATTTTGTTGTCTTTTTTCAATTGCACGATGACTGATAACATCTGCAATCACTTGTGCTACCTGGAGAGCTCCTTCTCTGTCCTCATTAGTATAGCTGATTTTTATAACATTCGAATTATTATTCGGTACGGATATTTCTGTGTTTTTTTTAATCAGATAACTTAAATATCTTTGAAGTGCGCTCTCATCCTTCATTTCCTTTTGAAGCTTGAAGTTACGTTTAATTTCTTTAGGTAGTTTTTGAGCAACTTCGAGGAAGAATTGTCTACTGTTAATTTCCTCAATTTGGTTGGAAAGTAAAGTTTCTCTTCTCTGGTTTGAGCGATAGAATTCGATATCAGGAATTGGTTGAATCATTTCTTCATACATAATAGAAAATTCAGTGAGAAAGAGTGGCGAAACCAATTCATTATAAAGCACAATAGCAACAAGCACACCCAAAAGAAAGAAACCCAGCAACCAAATTCTTCTCCGAAATACAGAAAGTATTTCGTAAAAATCATTTGATCTTTTTTTTGTTCGTGCCATGATGTCCATCCATTTTTATTAGGGGGTGATTAAAAATTTGCTAATACATTTACAGAATAGAAATCTGTAAATTTTTAAAATAATCTATTCCAACAAATATAACAACTTATCCGATAAAAAAATCAAAATTTGAAAATAATTCGATAACTTCATTTATATGAAAAGGTTATCTCTAAAATTCAACTTTAATAACCTTCTTGTAGTCAGGTTAATATCTACGAGTATACCAATACCACACCTGAGCGACAATCGCTACTTGAGCAGCTACTCTAAAAAAAGCTTGCCATTTAAACCATACATTTCTTTTCACATGGACGACGTCTCCTGGTAACAGCTTGGGTAAATATTTTGTTTTTCCATGCTTAAGATATTTATTTATATCGATTTCTATTTTTCCAGTCTTTTCAAGTTTATCAAAATCTTGAATAATAAAATCAACTTCAGTGGTATCGAGGTAAGTTCTTTGTTCTGATGAAAAATTATGAGTTCGGTCGCTAACCAATAAGACTTTTGAAAGGTTTGAAAACTCTGTAGGACCACCTGCTTTGGAAATTAATTCTAAAACATTTGTCCCGTCAGGTACTCTCTTTTCGCCCGGGATCCTAACTTCACCCCAAACATGGGCAATTATTTCTAAAGTTTTTTCTTCACCAATAAGATAATTTTCTTTTGGTGCTTTCATTACTTGATTAACTTTTTCCTGTGATTTTGCCGAAAAAGTAAAAAAAATAATAATCATTCCCCCAAACCATAATAAGAGAAGTGAATTTTTCATTCATGTTCCTTTCAATTATGATCAAAATTCACATTTTTAATAAGTTAGGAAATGAGATTAACTAATGTTCCTATTTGTATTTTGTTGACGCTAGAGAATAAAAACTTAAGCTGTACTGCGCAACCTATTTTATCTCAATCCGTTGACATCATTACTTTAATATGGTGACGCATAATTCTACAAACTTCAATTTATCTCTGGTAAAATAATTGGTATTGATTTCCCAGAATTCTTTAGCGACTCGTTTGCAGCTTCTAAAATTGAAACCACCTTAAGTCCATCATAGCCATCGGAAATCGGTTGCCGATCATTTTGTATACATTCGACGAAATGGTGACATTCCTTTGTCAAAGGCTCGTATTCCTCAATTCGTGGACTGTAAATATCTCCATATCGATAAGTGAAGTGAAATTCGGCAAAAGTATCATAATAAGGTGGCACCTCTATCCCTTTGTCAAATATCTTTATTTTTTCATTTGGCTCAATATCATCGTAAATAAGCATTTTCTTACTTCCCACTAAAGTCATCTTTCTGATTTTATTAGGATTGAGCCAGCTATTATGGAGAAATGCGATCAGCCTATCTTCGAAATTAAGCGATATCCAGGCGACATCCTCAATATTTTTTTTATAATGTGCCTTACCCTGTGCATTAACGCTTAATGGCATCTTTTTCAGCAGGTACAGAATAATCGAGATGTCATGGGGTGCTAAATCCCAAACCACATTAATATCATCTTGAAAAAGACCAAGATTAAGTCGTTCACTTGAAATGTACAAAATTTCACCCAATTCTCCGCTTTCAATAATTTCAAGCATTTTAATTACTGAGGCTGTGTATTCAAAAGTATGCCCGACCATAAATATCTTATTTCTTTCTTTGGCTAATGTAATCAACTCTTCACACTCTGCTACGGATGCAGTAACAGGCTTTTCGACTAAAATATGTTTATTGGCTCTTAGACAATTTCTAGCTATTTCTGCATGCGATTGAACCGGTGTAGCTATCGCAACTGCATCAATTTCATTAGATTCGAGAATTTCATAATAATCTGTAATGGTCTCAATTTCATTATATAGCTGCTTCATTCTCTTGAGGCGTTTTTTGTTAATATCGCAGCACACTTTCATTTTACAGCCAGAGATCGTACTAAAATTTCGGATCAAGTTTGGACCCCAATATCCACACCCAATAACTGCAATATTAATTAATTTCACTTGCTGTTTCCAATATGCTTCTTGAACAGTTAGATATAAGTGGTTAATTACTACGTCACATTTGTCAGTAAATGATACTTCTTAGGTAAACTTTTATAAATCAATAGAAGCAAGACGATAATGTTGCGGAAATATATTAACTTTTTTTATTGACATTTATCATTGGACAGCGTACATTATAAGTAAATTGAGAGCATGTTTATATAAAAAACGGAGAATCACATGAATAATTTAGACATTTCAAAAGCAATGACAATCGAATTGGGAGCACAATTGCCTCCGAAAAAAGAATTTCAGTCAGGAATTCGCCGTGCTCCAAATAGAGGTTTGTCCCTCAATAAAAAAGAGATTATTACTGCTTTAAAAAACGCTCTAAGATATATTCCTGAAGAATTGCATGAGATTTTGGCACTTGAATTTTTAGAAGAATTAAAAACGACAGGCCGAATATATGGATATCGTTACCGTCCTGAAGGAAGAATCTGGGGCAAAACAATCTATGAATACAAGGGAATTCCAGAAGCGAGGGGACTTCAGGTCATGATCGACAACAACCTGGATTTTGAAACCGCCCTCTATCCTTATGAATTGGTAACTTATGGTGAAACTGGTCAGGTGTTTCAAAACTGGATGCAATATTTGCTGGTAAAGAAATATTTAGAAATCATGCAAGAAGATCAAACACTGGTGGTGAGTTCTGGACATCCTGTCGGGTTATTCCCCTCTCACCAAAATGCCCCACGAGTTATTTCGACTAATGGTTTGATTGTCGGTGCCTGGGATAATCCTGATGAGTTCAAAAAATTGGCTGCAATTGGGGTATCAAATTATGGTCAAATGACAGCCGGTGGTTGGATGTATATTGGTCCACAGGGTATCGTTCATGGAACTTATATTACAGTTTTAAATGCTGGTAGAAAATACTTGGGGATTCCACCTGATAAAGATTTGAAAGGGATTTGTTTTGTTACTTCGGGATTGGGCGGTATGTCTGGCGCACAGGCGAAAGCAATTGAAATCGCTGGCGGTATTGGTGTCATTGCTGAAATTGATTACAGCCGGATTAAAACCAGGCTTGATCAAGGCTGGTTGAGTAAAGTCTCAGATAATCTTGATGAAACCGCCCGAATGATGGAAGAATATAAAAGTACAGGAAAAGCGGTTTCAATCGGCTATTATGGAAATATCGTCGATTTGTTGGAATATCTTGATAAAAATAATATTCACGTTGAATTGCTTTCCGATCAAACTTCCTGTCATGCTATTTACGAAGGCGGATATACGCCAGTTGGAGTGACTTTTGAAGAGGGGCGTAAACTGCTAAAAGAAAAGCCAACAAAATTCAAAAAACTTGTTGATGAATCCCTAAAAAGACACTTTAGAGCGATAAAAAGACTTACAGAGAACGGTTCATATTTTTGGGATTATGGTAATAGTTTCATGGCGTCAGTTTTTGATGCTGGCGAAAAAGAAATCGCTAAGAATGGAAAAGATACATCCGAAGGATTTATCTGGCCGTCGTATGTGGAAGATATTATGGGACCGATCTGTTTCGATTATGGTTTTGGCCCATTTCGATGGATTTGTCTCAGTGGTAAAGAAGAAGATTTGAGAAAAACCGATCAAGCTGCCATGTCTTGTATCGATTCGAAATTGAGTGCAGCCCATCGAGATAATTTCTATTGGATTAGAAATGCAGAGCAAAATAAGCTGGTCGTTGGAACCAAAGCCAGAATTCTTTATGCTGATGAACAAGGTCGGATTAATATTGCATTAAAATTTAATGAATTAATTCGAAACGGAGAGATCGGACCGGTGATGATCGGAAGAGATCATCACGATACCAGTGGAACCGATTCACCATTTCGGGAAACAGCCAATATTTATGATGGCAGTCGAACAACAGCCGATATGTCAGTGCACTGTTTTGGCGGAAATATTGCTCGTGGCATGACACTTGTTGTTTTGTCAAATGGTGGAGGGGTCGGAATCGGTAGAGCCAGCAACGGTGGCAATGGAATTTTCTTAGATGGGAGTAAACGAGTGGATGAAGTTATTAAAAAAGGACTTTCCTGGGATGTCATGGGAGGAGTTGCCAGAAGAAGTTGGGCAAGAAATGAACATGCCCTGGAAACTGCAGTTAAATGGAATTATAAACGTAAGGATAAAGGTCACATTACTCTACCATTTATCCCAAGAAATGGATTGGTAGAATCGATTGTTGAAGAGAAATTTAATCAACAATCTTCAAAATAGTTTTGATGTCTTTCATCGTATAAGATGCATAAAATCAAAACTTACTCGAACTGTTACTATTGATCCATACTGACCTTGGTCTATTATTGGTGCTCCATTAACATTTTTTTGATATGGGATTGTAAAAATATAGGTGCATATTACACTTATCGCCGCACCAGCCAGTACATCTTCAATAAAATGTTTTTTAGCTTCAACTCGACTCCAACCGACGAATGAGGCAAGAATATATGCTGGAATTCCAAATCTCCATCCATATCTTCTCTGTATGAATGAAGCGCCGGAAAAAGCTGCAGCCGTATGTCCTGATGGAAAAGAATAAGAACCTCCATCAGGACGTTTTTTATTAATCAAAAACTTAAGTCCAAAAGTAATTCCCATTGATGATAGAAAAGATTTGGAAAACTGGCAACGCCCCTGCTGATCATTATATATGAAAGACATCCCGTATGCTGTTGCTGGAAGTAAGATTTGTATTACATCGCCCGCTCGTTCAATTTTTCTATTTGCATAAACAGGATGTTCGATTAATAAGCTAATCGATATAAACAAAAGAAGTATTTTTTTCAAGCAAATACCATTCTCAAAATTATTATATCTATCTACGTTTGATGTAAGAAATTAATTGTTAATGTATTCACTTAAGGCCAATTTGGTTTCTGTTTTTGAATGAATGCTTCCATTCCCTCCTTCGCCTCACCAGATGACACACATTGCACAAATCCATCTCGTTCTATCGATAATCCTTTAGCTAAGTCTGTATCTATTCCGCGATTGATAACACTCTTAGCAATTAAAATAGCAGTGGGACCCTTTGAAGCAATTTTCTGTGCCATTGCAATCGCTTCATTTAATAAAGCATCAGGGGCAACGACTTTATTTATGAGACCAATATTCAGAGCAGTTTGAGCGTCGATGATATCCCCTGTAAAAATTAACTCCTTGGCTATTCCTTTGCCAACTAATCGAGCTAATCTCTGGGTTCCACCAAAACCAGGGATAATTCCGAGATTGACTTCTGGTTGTCCAAATTTCGCATTTTCCGAAGCAATACGAATATCACAAGCCAGTGCCAATTCACTACCGCCGCCGAGAGCAAAACCGTTTATCGCTGCGATGATAGGTTTGTCCAGGTTTTCGATAATATCAAATATTTTTTGACCCAGGTTGCAAAACTCCCTGGCTTCATCTTCGTTCATATCTTTCATCTGTTTAATATCTGCACCAGCAATAAAGGCTTTGCCTTCACCCGTGAGTATAAGGACTTTTACATCCTCATCATTGTTAAGTGAAGTAACAGCATCGCGAATTTCACCCAATGTTTCTATGTTTAAAGCATTTAACGACTCGGGGCGATTAATCTTGATAATCCCAATGGTATCTTTCCTCTCAATAACTATATGTTTGAACTCCACGGTTCCTCCCGATTATTAATTTAACTGTTACAATCAGTAATTTGGAGTAAACAGTTAACTTCCATCTTCGTGTATCATTTTAATTTTTTGTTCCGACACAATATCTAATTCTAAAATTTCTTGACCGGTATCAACAACTAAATTTTGTTTCGGTGTGACTTCTTGATTTTCTTGAACTAAAATTCTTAATATTTTTCCAGGCATGGGGGAGCAAATTCCATGATCGGCTCCGAATAAGGGCTCATCCCCTCGATATAACGTCTTTTCCTTTTGCTCAGGATGATCCACTATATATTGCCGCCCATTTAAATGGATAAAAGTACTGTCTTTTGTCGAAACAATACAAATTCGCTGAATTTTATTTTCTTCCGTTAACATTATACAGTTTGGCATAACTTGGATTGCATTCAATTCAATGATTCGGTCAGCAATCTTAACTTGATAATATTCATTCTTCTTCTGAATAGAGAGAAAATAATTCTTTTGTGCAATGCTAAATTCCAGTTCCACTGAATCGATCCTTTCATTTAAACTGATAACATTTCCCATTGACCGACTGTATTCCAGGGTGTTAAATGAGTTTTTTTTTCGATACGAATTTCTTTTTTTGAATTTGTCAGTTCATATATGGCAGCAAGAGACAGAATTTTTGTGATTTCGTTGGGCTCGCCTTCAGGCATTTTCCAATTGGAAAAAAAATCCTTTAGAAAATTAGTATTGGTATTTCCCTTGACAAATTCTGGATGCTCGATCACTGCTTTGAGAAACGAAATCTGTGTTTTAATACCGAGGATGATATAATTTTCCAGGGCGTTTTTAATTCGTCGAAGCGCATCCTGCCGATTTTCGCCCCACACGATAAGCTTTGATAATATGGGGTCGTAATACATGGAGACTTCAATTCCTGAGAAAATTCCTGAATCGGTCCGAACCCAGGGACCTGTCGGCTCCTGTACCAGATGAATGGTCCCTAACGATGGGAGAAAATCATTTTCGGGATCTTCTGCATAAATACGACATTCGATAGCGTGACCTTTTTGCGTCAAATCTTCCTGTAGGAAGGGGAGTGGCTCACCAGCAGCAATCCGAATCTGCTGCTTTACCAGATCGATTCCAGTGACGAACTCAGTTACAGGATGTTCTACCTGGATTCTAGCATTCACCTCGAGAAAATAGAAGTTATTGTTTTTATCTAGCAGAAATTCCACAGTGCCAGCATTGGTATAACCGCTTTCTTTAATAACCCGTTTGGCTGATTCTCCCATTATTGAACGCAAATCATCATCCAAAGCCACAGACGGCGACTCCTCAATAATTTTTTGATGACGTCGCTGAATGGAACATTCCCGCTCGAAAAGATGCACCATATTACCATGATAATCGGCAACAACCTGGAATTCAACATGCCTCGGTCCTTCGATAAATTTTTCCAGGTAAACCGATTCATCACCAAACGCAGATTTTGCCTCTCGCATGCCAGCTTCCATAGCATCTTTCAATTCTTCTGACGAATAGACAATGCGCATTCCTTTGCCCCCGCCGCCAGCCGATGCTTTCAATAGAACAGGAAAACCGATTTTTTCCGCCTCTTTTCGTAGTTGATCAAAATCTGCAACCTTTTGTTGCATACCTGGAATGATAGGAATGTTGGCTGCGGACATGGTCTGGCGAGAACGGAGCTTATCTCCGACTAATGCCATGGCTTTAGAATTCGGTCCAATAAAAACAATGCCCTCCTGCTCGCATCGTTCAGCAAAGGCGGAATTTTCTGCCAAGAAGCCATAACCTGGATGGATCGCTTCGGTTTTGGTTTGATGGGCGATGGAAATAATTTTATCGATATTCAAGTAACTTTCTAGCGGGGGAGAGGCGCCTAATAAAATCGCTTCATCTGCCAGTTGGACATGCAATGCGGTTTTATCAGCTTCTGAATAGACCGCTACAGTTTTTATTCCCAACTCCTGACAAGCTTTAATGACACGAACCGCAATTTCGCCACGGTTGGAAATGAGGATTTTTTTGAACATAAGTTTATTTCCATCTATTTGAGTTGATATTCAATTTTTTTACACTTCTGATATTTCCAGTCCTCTACATATTTTCTTTGCAAGCTTATTGGGAATCTCGACATGACGGGGAACGGCTTCTACTTTTCCATTTAATGGATTGCACCATAAAGAATGAGATCGACCTTCACGCTTAAGGTAACAGCCATGCTTACGTAGATGCTTTAATAAAGCTTCTCGTTTCATTCTAAAGTCAGAACCTCCCGCAATGCATCTGTTGGCACTCCACGCAATGCATCTTGTCTTCGGTCCTCTAAAATTAAGGCGATTGCATCTGCTAAACTTTTTCGACATTCCTGAACAGTTCTGCCCTGCCCATTCGCCCCTGGTATTTCTGGGCAATAACCGATGTACCAATCATCATCTTGTTCAATGATGGCTGTAAATTCATTATGCATGATAATTTCTCCATATAAAAGTTATTCAATCCAATTCGGCTTGCGCTTCTCAAAAAACGCCTTCATCCCTTCCTGTCCTTCGTCGCTCACCCGAAGCGCCGCAATTGATTCAGCCGTGTATTTTTTTGCCTGTTTCAGACTCATCTGCGGTACTTTTTCCAGCAAATCTTTGCAAATCTTCAACGCATGGGGCCCGCTGCTCAAGAGTTGGTCAATGAGTTGATTTACTGTTTTTTCTAATTCATCAGGAGCAACAACCTGGTTCACGAATCCAAAATTGAATGCCTTGTGGGCGTCGATTCTTTCACCGCTAAGAAATAATTCCCGACTGCGATTCTCTCCCACCCGTCGAATGACGTAAGGAGAAATACAGGCAGGCACCAATCCCAATTTCACCTCGCTAAAACTAAATTTGGCGCGATCACTAGCGATGACGAAATCATTCACCGCAACCATCCCAGCGCCACCACCGATCGCAGCGCCATTAACCATGGCAATGGTCGGCTTGGGAAGCGAATACATCGTATAAAATAGCTCAGCCAATTGCAGCGATTCAACCAAATTTTGTTCATAAGAGTATTTGATCACGCCACCCATCCAGTTCAAATCGGCGCCTGCGGAGAACGATTTGCCTTGGCCAGTCATCACAGCAACTCTGACATCTGGCATTGCTCCGATTTCTTTATATAATTCCAAAAGTTCGCTTATCATGGTTTCATTGAAGGCATTGTGGATTTCGGGACGGTTTAAGATAACTCTGGCGACTCTATTTTTTATTGAATATTTTATGGTTTTACAGATTTTGTCTTGAGACATCTTTATTCCTTTAGTATGTCATTGATTAGTTGAGGCTATATTTTGACCTTGGTTATATATTGATTCTAGATATTGACGGCATAATTCGAAAACTTCCTTTGCCATTTTCACATCCTCTTTAGCTATTTGCTCTCCAATAGCGGAACGAGTCCGATAATCTCCAGCTTCACGATCACTTTGCATCTTGATCAGCCACCGTCCAAAATGTTTTGGAAATATTTCTGTTTTTACGAACTCTCGGTTGAAGGCGCCAATAGCCTGGCCATGACTTGAAAATGTTAAACCTTTCGAAAGTAAAACAGCACTAATCGAATGGAATGCGCAATAATAGGCTCGAGAGGCAGCGTCGGCAAAATGTTTTGCCTCGAGCAAAACTTTTGCTGATGATAATTTTTCCTTTGCTGTGCTTAAAGCAGCCCGGATTTCATCTGGTAACTTCACTATAATGCGATCCCTTCTTTTAAAATGTTGATGCCCAGCGGGAGTTTTTTTTCTAGACTCCATTCATCCTCAGTGAAAATTTGTGTTGAAATTAAAGCATCAAATTGATCTAAAATTAATGTGCTCACATCTAAAATTATTTCTTCCAATTTTCGATCCCGATCATCAACTATGAGGGCGATATCATAATCTGATCCTTCCCAGGCATCGCCTCGGGCACGTGAGCCAAAAAGATAAACATTCTTCAACCTTGATTTTAATCGATGTTGAACGCCGTCAATATATTTTGATACGACTGGATCTTCGTTTATTAAATATTTTTTTGACATCAATTCATTTCCTTAAATGATAAATCAAATTATGGTATTGAACGATTTCTATTACTCCAGTTAACCAATTACCCAGTCAACCAATTACCCAACAAACTACATCCTGAACACCCCAAACCGATGATCTGGAATCGGCGCATTCAGTGACATCGCAATGCCCAATCCCAGTGCCGTTCGAGTGTCCAGTGGATCAAGAATTCCATCGTCCCAGAGATTCGCTGTGCTGTAATAGGCGCTGGATTCATTCTCGTATTTTTCCAGCGTTGGTTTCATAAAAGCATCCTGTTCTTCCTGTGACATTTTGATGCCTTTTTTCTCCAACGCTCTCATTTTGACCTGCAGTAAAACGCTGGCAGCCTGTTCGCCGCCCATGACGCAGATTTTAGCATTGGGCCACATCCACAACAGTTTTGGATTATAAGCCCTGCCGCACATGGCGTAATTTCCAGCGCCGTAAGAGCCGCCAACGATCACTGTAAATTTTGGAACATCGGCATTGGCAACGGCGTGAACCATTTTAGCGCCGTCTTTAGCGATACCGCCGTGCTCGTATTGTTTACCCACAATAAAGCCCGTAATGTTCTGCAAGAAAATCAACAGAATTTTTCTCACGGCACACAGCTCCATGAAATGGGCGGCTTTCATCGAGCTTTCCGAAAATAGTACGCCATTGTTGCCTAAAATTCCCACAGGATAACCCATGATCCGAGCAAAACCACAGACAATGGTGGGTCCATATCGTTCTTTAAATTCATGAAATCGGCTGCCATCAACCAAACGGGCGATCACTTCTCGAATGTCATAAGGTTTTCTCAAGTCTTTGGGAATGACACCATAAATTTCTTGGGGATCATAATAAGGCTCTTCTGGCTCATGGACATCCAATTCAAATCGTTTCGGTTGATCCAGATTTTCGATAATATTGCGGGCGATCTCCAGGGCATGTTCATCATTCAGTGCAAAATGGTCGGAAACGCCCGAAATACGGGTATGGACATCGGCGCCACCGAGTTGTTCGTCGGTGACTTCCTCACCCGTGGCAGCTTTTACGAGCGGGGGGCCACCGATAAAAATAGTTCCTTGATTTTTAACAATGACGGTTTCATCACTCATGGCTGGTACATAGGCGCCACCTGCGGTGCAAGAACCCATAACGATGGAAATTTGCGGAATTCCCATCATGGATAATCGAGCCTGATTATAAAAAATTCTGCCAAAGTGATCTCGATCGGGGAATGTTCCTGCCTGGTGAGGGAGAAAAATACCGCCCGAATCGACCAGGTAGACGCAGGGCAGCCGATTCTCCATAGCGATCTCCTGTGCCCGCACATGCTTTTTGATCGTCATCGGAAAATAAGTGCCGCCCTTAACGGTCGCATCATTGGCGACGACTAATATTTCTCTACCATGAACAACACCGATACCAGTCACCATGCTGGCGGCAGGGGCTTCGTTGTCGTACATATCAAACGCCGCTAAAGGTGATAGTTCTAAAAATGGTGTATTTTTATCGAATAACTTTTTCAAACGATCTCGCACCAACATCTTACCTCGGGACGTATGAAGCTCCCGAGCATTTGGAAGTCCTCCTTGTTTGATCAATTCCATTCGTTCTTTCAATAGCGAGACAGTTTGTTCCATCGCAGCTTTGTTCTCTTGAAATTCTTTACTTTTGATATCAATCTTCGATTCGATTCGGTACATGCGGTTTTTGCCTTTGGTTTATATTTCTGAATGATTTTCCATGTTCATTCAATATACGCAATTTTTTATTTTGATCTCAGAACAGAGATTAACGATTTGCGATTTTAGAAGTATTTCTGATTTCTGAATCATTCTGTTCCAATACAGCAATCCTTCTTAAATCAAAAATCGTTAATCTTTATTCGTAAATCAATTTTTTTCAATAATGGAGCTTTCGCAATATTTACAATGCTCACCTTCCCAGAATTCCATAATCTGCTCCTTAAATTTTACCCCAATGCCACATCCAAGGTCATCATCACCGCAAAGCCAAGCATCGCTCCCACAGTCGCATAATCGGTATTCTTTTCAAATTGTGATTCTGGAATTAATTCTTCCACAACGACATAAATCATGGCGCCTGCGGCAAACGCCAGGGCATAGGGAAGAATCGGTCGCATTAAAATCACCGCAGCAGCACCGAACACGCCAGCAATCGGTTCGACGATCCCTGATAGTTGACCATACCAGAAACAGCGAAACCGTGAGAAACCTTCACGACGCAACGGAACGGAGACGGCTGCGCCTTCGGGGAAATTTTGAATTCCGATTCCGATTGCCAGTGCCATTGCACCTGCAAGAGAAGCAGCAGGCAGTTTGGCACTAATTGCGCCGAATGCTACTCCGACTGCCAATCCCTCGGGAAAATTGTGTAGAGTAATTGCCAAAATCAGCAACACGCTTCGCTTCCAGGTTGTGCTGATTCCTTCTGATTTTTCTGTATTAAAACCGAGATGGAGATGGGGGAGAAGCTTGTCGATCAACCAAAGAAAAGCGCCGCCTAACAAGAAGCCTGCTGTAGCAGGAATCCATGATGGCAGACTGGATTCCTCTGCCATTTCAATCGCTGGCGCCAATAACGACCAGTAGCTGGCAGCGATCATGACACCAGCCGCAAAACCCAACATGCCATCCAGCACTTTTCGATTGATGGTTTTAAAAAAGAATACCACTCCAGAACCAGCAGCGGTCATAAACCAGGTGAAGCAGGTGGCCAGAAGAGCTTGGGTGATGGGAGAAAGATTCGTAAACCAGCTAATAATCATTTTTATCCCTGAAATGTTAAATTCCAAAAGATAATTGACAAATCACAAATAAATTTCAATCTTCAATATTCAAGTCAGAAAAACCCTATTTCCAATGCTTCGGCCCTATTCAATGTTCATTCACTTTGCTTAACTCTAATGCTAAAGAATCCGTGAGACAAACCTTGATTTTATCCATTGCTTTCTGAGACAGCGAACCAAGAATTTTCATGATCATGGTTTTATTAATCGTCAATAGGGTTTCGCATTTGACCACTGATGGCACTTTAATTCCTGCTTGAATAATCTCCTCGCCTTCAATGAGATATTGCGTTGGCTCCTGGCGGCTTGAAATGTTAGAGGTACAAATAGCAATAATGACATCATTGAGTCTTTGGTTGTTCATATTTTTTGAAACAACCAAGCCTGGTCTCATTTTGAACTCTCTAAACTCATCAGAAGGCATCGGTACTTTGCAGAGAACGATATCACCTCTTTTAAAGTTCATCTTTGAAAACCTCATCATAAATATCATGTTCGCTACTCAACCAGTCTGAATATGCGTGTGAAGTCATTTGCATTCGCCAAAGTTCTTCAGCTTCTTCTCGATCTTTTAGATAACTGGCATAATCGATTACTGATTCTAATTTACTCTCAGGGAGTAAACGGATTATTTCATCAAGCCTCTGTTTGGCTTCTACGGCTCGCATGTTTAAGCTCCTTTATATTGGATCATTCTGAATTGGAAACTACCTTCTAATATAACCAATCTCCTGACAAAGATCAAGCATTTCTTTTCCCGATGCTGTGCCCGTCATGAATAATTTTTGAACCGTGACCGATGCAGCTAAATTGGCAAATTCGGCAGCATCAGCAGGCGTTAATCCCGCTCCCAAGCATAACGCTAGGGCGCTCGCCACCGTATCGCCAGCGCCAACTGGATCAATAGGCTTATTGAATTCAATCCCTGGAATTTCATGGCTGCCAGAACTATCAACAACTAAAATCCCTTTAGAGCCTCGTGTGATAAAAACAGGTTTTTTTGATTCATCAAAAAGTTTCTGAGCATGGCGTTTCGTTGCCTCGAAATCGACTTGATCCAGTACCTCCGCTGCAATGCCATTCAACCGAGCCGCTTCGACGGCATTCGTCTTTCGATAAATATTCTTGAATTTTTCGCCGTAGTGCCGAGTATCCAGCAGGACAATATTTTTATTAAATTGATTGAGAAGCAAATTGACTTCAAAAATAAATCGTTCGCTGTTCAAACTGCCAGGCACTTGTTGGTTGAAAATCAGAACATCCGATTTTTGCAGGACATCCCTTAAACCAATGATGATTTTATCTTCAGTCAACTTTGACCGTTGATTGAAAAAACCAAAATCCATGCGTGGCTGTTCTTTTCCATCGAGGATGATTTTTGAAAATGTCACCGTATCAAAATTTTCGTCTTGAATCACAAGGAAATTATAATCCACACAGAGCCCCTTGAATTGTCGCATCAGCTCCCTGCCAAAAATATCATTGCCGATAGCGCCAATGACTTTGATTTCCCTTGGTTCCAAAGCAGCTAAGTTGGCGACGACATTGGAAGCCCCTCCCAGGGTGTAATAGTGTTTTTTAACTGCCTGTGAGTGAAGCCCAGTTTCGGCTGAAATTTCACCGCCTCGTGGATCGAGAAACCAATAGGCATCCAGGCAGAAGTCGCCGTAGACAGCAACTTTGACATATTTTATTTTTTTAAGAATTTCTTTTAATTGATTGGTGTTCATTTTAATACAATTATCCTAAAGCTACTCTTCCGAAGGTTCAGAACCTTCGGAAGGGTGTTAATGTGTAGGACAAGTTGGCAACTTGTTCTACGATCCTTTCCAATCGATTAATGCACTGAATCATACACCGAATGGTGTGATAATTCACCTTCCAGGAATGGCTCTTATGCGTCCAGATCGGTTTGCCTTCACGTGTCAGCAGCGGCCACCATTCGCCGACTTCGTGATCGATCATTTTATCAAAAACAAACCGATGGACATTTTCATACGCCTGCAAATATCTTTCATCACGAAAACGAATCAATCCTTCCAGCATCCCGATCATTACCTCTGCCTGTTGCCAGAACTCTTTTTCCCTGTCGTAAACCTTACCGCTATGGGCACCTTCGACATAGACACCGCCAAACTCGTAATCAATCCCATTAGCCACAGCATGATCCAACTGCTTGCGGATTATATTTTTATAAGGCTTCCAATCCTCGCCCATAACATCGAGAGCATGAAGCAGCAGCCAGGCAAACTCGACATTATGTCCATAAGATGTGTTATCCTCGGCATGTTTCTTTTCGCCACCTTCGGCAAATCGATCCCAGCCCCAGATGATGTCAAATTTGATCTGGGGGGCAACAGACCAGTCCGCCCAAAACTGGGGAATGCCAGTTGCAAATTCTGGATGAAGAATTCGTTGGGTGAGAATAGCGATAATCTCTTTCAGTTTTCTGAGATGAACCGATTTTCGGCTGCATTCATAAAGATTAGTAACAGCTTCCATCAGATGCATGTTAACATCCAACGTCTTGCGATCTCCGCCGCCGCTGCCAGGTGGACACAAATCCCAATTTCGCTCGAACATCTCCCAGTAGCCGCCATACATGGTATCCGTGCAATATTTCTGGATCAGATCGAATGTCTTTTCGGCGTATTCGATACCACGTGGATCGCCTGTTGCCAGGTTGTATTCGCTGAGTGAATAAATAGCAAAGCTCAAACCATACAGGATCTTTTTATCGATTTCAATATTGCCTTTCCGATCTGCTGTCCAGAAAAATCCGCCATGTTCTTTATCCCACATTTTATCGATGAGGAAATCCACACCATGTCTGGCAAATTCAGCACACTTGCCATTGCCATATCCATTCCGATGCGCCGAGCACATGGAATAAACCGTTCGGGTTTGGGCGATCAATGATTTTTGATCTTCGCCCGTATCGTTTCCATTCGCATCGAAATGGGTGATGAAACCGCCATTGACATTATCCATGCAGCGGTTGAGCCAGAAGGGGAGAAGTTGATTAGTAAGGTGGCTTTCACATTCATTAAGATAATTTGCTAATAGCTCATTCTTCATAGATTAGTTTTCAAAAATAAAGATTCAGGTTTTTATAATTCGTCAGCTTTCTCAATGGCTTCAAGGACTTGTTTTACAATTTTAGGATGAAGCAGTCTATTTGAATGAAAAGGAACAACAACTCGTCTTGCAAATTTTTGATAAATCCTATGACTACCCTTGCTGCGAATCATTTCAAAGCCAGCTTTGAATAGCAATTTTTCTGCTTCGAGAGCCGTCATTGGAGGTTGTTTAGGCAACTTGAACCTCCATTGTGGTTGTAAAAATCTCCTTACTTAAAAAAGAAATTTTCTCATCAATTGAGAGCGTTTCCAGATAGAGCTCGATTGCCTCTTTGATGTTTGCCAGAACATCATCCAATGAATCTCCCTGGGTTTGACATCCCTCTAATTCTGGACAATAGGCATAGTAGCCATATTCATCTTTCTCGATTACAATGCTTATCTTATATGACATGTCGTTGTTCCTTTCATATTAAATCATTCATCCCGCTTTTCTGTCTTTTACCCTTTCAAAGGTTTGAAACCTTTGAAAGGGTGTTTTTGAATTTTTATCAAATAGGCACGCATTTATAACCATAATTAATAATACCACCCTTGCCATCTTCCGATATCTTCCGAAATTCCAGTCGCACGGGCATTCCAATTTTCAAATCGTCAAACTCACAATCCACGATTTGGGACAGCAGGCTGACGCCATCTTTCAACTCAACGACGCCGATAGCATACGGTGCCTGATCCACAAACTGGCTGGGCGCCACATGAATTATAGTATAGGTTTTGACCACACCTTCCCGATTCAAATTTATTTTTTCAAACTGCCGTGATTGGCAGGCATCACAAATCAATCGAGGGGGAAAAAATAATTTTCCACAGCCTTTGCACTTTGCAGCTTCGTAACGATAGCGCTGCGGCATAGCTCTTCTGTATGCAGGAACGGACATGATTTTTGCCTCCGTATATTTAATAAACAAAGTCTTCTGTTTTTTATCTGATTAGGATATTAAATTGAGTAAATTCCAAAAATCAAATCCCAAATAACAAATAAATTTCAAAATTCAATTTCCAATGACCAAAAGCGCCAGACGTTCTCGATATCAAAATGACTCGATTTTGGAATTTGTTTTTTGAGATTTGGAATTTTACCTTAGATTCTTTCAAATATATGTACCACCGAGCTTCCTCCACTGCCACCCATATTCTGCGTCATCCCAATGCGGGCGTTCTGAATTTGTCTTTTGCCTGCTTCGCCTCGAAGCTGTTTGACCACCTCAACAACCTGGGCGGCTCCAGTGGCTCCGACAGGATGCCCCTTTGATTTTAATCCACCACTGGCATTGACAGGTATCTTGCCTTCACGGGCGGTACAGCCAGACTCTGCAGCAGGTCCACCTTTGCCTGGCTCGAAAAAGCCCAATGCCTCGGTCACGATGATTTCAGCAATGGTAAAACAGTCGTGAACCTCGACCAGATCGATGTCTTCTGGTTTTTTGTCCGCCATTTTGTAGGCTTGTTCGCCAGCTAATTTGACCGCATTCAATGCAGTCAAATCGGCTCGGGTGTGCAATGCAATAGCATCAGTCGCATGTCCAAAACCAATCACTTTGACCAGCGGTTTCTTACTGATTTTTTTTGCTGTTTCCAGCGAACAAACGATAACCGCTGCAGCGCCATCGGTTATTGGTGAGCAATCCAGAATCCGCAATGGATCGGCAATCATGACCGATTTAATTACATCGTCGGTCGTTACTTTCTGGGGGAATTGCGCAAGTGGATTCAATGATCCATTGCCATGATTTTTAACTGCGACGGCAGCCAACTGATTTCTGGTAGTCCCGAATTTATGCATGTGCGCCCGTGCCATCATGGCATATAGTCCAGGAAAAGTAATACCCTGGTAAACCTCGTATTCCTGATCTGCTGCGGTCGCTAAGGCATACGTCGCCTGATCGCCAGTAACGTCAGTCATTTTTTCGACACCACCAGCCATTATAATATCTGAATTACCAGACATCACCTCAATTATTGCAGATTTGACCGCCAATCCACCCGAGGCGCAGGCAGATTCAACACGTGTGGCGGGAATTGGTCCCATTCCAAGGTAATCAGTTAGCAACGAAGCCAGGTGCTCCTGTCCATTAAACACGCCACCCGACATGCAACCAACGTACATGGCATCGAGATGATCGACACCCGCATCGTCGATCGCTTCGAGCGCTGCTTCGACAAAAATATCATTGATCGATTTATCCCACAATTCGCCCCATTTATTCATCCCAACTCCGATAATAGCGACTTCTCGCATATTTATTTTCTCCTTCAGTTTCTTTGAAAGTATCTTCTACCTACCAGTCATTTTTGACCGCTAAATTCGCTAATTTTATGAATTACGCTAATTAAAGGATTTTAAATCTGAAAAAATGCAATATCAAATTGCCACACTGGAAATGATTTCATAGGCTATATTAGCATCATCAAGTATTTGAAGATATTGATCAGCTATTTCAAATATTCCATTGGGGAGGCTTCTGCCTTTTCCTTTGGTAGCTAATTCATAGAAACCTTTGATACGATCCTTTTTTGTTTTAAATTTTATTCGCACCATTTTTTAACTCGGATAGCTCTCGAATAAATAAAACTCACAGTTTTAAATTAGCGGGATTAGAAAAATTCGTGTAATTAGCGGTATCGAATTCGTAAATCGTATTTCGCAAATCTAAAATCGAGATCATTCTTTTTTCAAAATTTTCCCTCTGAACTTGGCATACGTCCCATAGTCCAGGTATTTTTTATTGCTTCTCAGCAGATCCCAGGTTTTGGGTGCTTTGTCCTGAACTTGTTTTATTCTATCCGTAACTCGCCATATAAAAGCATCGCTGCCAGCGCCTGAGCCATAGGAGACCATCAAAATCAGATCACCAGGCCTGGCTTCATCAAGAATGGCGGTCAATCCGAGCGGAGATGCGCCAGAATAGGTATTGCCCAGCTCAGGACAGAGAAGACCAGTTTCGATCTGCTCTTTTTCAAAACCAAGCATCTTGCCAACCCGCAGCGGAAATTTTCCATTGGGCTGATGAAAAACAACGTATTTAAAATCAGACGGTTTTTTGCCAGCCTTTTTCATAATTCCATCGGCAGCGCCAACAACGTGCTTGAAATAAGCAGGCTCACCAGTGAATCGACCACCATGACTTGGATAAAATTGATGCTCCCGCCGCCAAAAATCAGGCGTATCGGTCATGTAAGAATAAGTCAGTTTGCATTCGGCAACCAGATCATTTTTGCCCATGATAAACGCTGCAGCGCCTGCCGCCGCCGAATATTCCAGCGCATCACCAGGAGCGCCCTGCGACGTATCAGCGCCAATGCCCAGACCATATTCGATGAGTCCTGCATCGACCAATCCGAGACAAATAAACATGCCCTCGGTTCCAGCTTTGCAAGCGAATTCCAGATCGGCATTGTGACATTCAGGCACCGCATTAATTGCCTCTGCTACTACCGTACCACTGGGCTTCACCGCATACGGATGCGATTCTGATCCAATGTAAACCGCTCCAATTTTTCGAGCATCAATTCCAGCCCGCTGAAGCGCATTCCGAGTCGCTTCCACCGACATGGTAATGGTATCCTGATCAGGCCCTGGAACCGATTTTTCCTGCAACAATAGACCTTTTTTGTAACTCGGCGCATCTGCTCCCCAGGTTTTAGCAATTTCCTCAACCTTAATCCGAAAGCGAGGGATGTACGCTCCATAACCAACAATTCCTGCCATAAATCCGTCCTCTTATTATGTTAGTATGATGTGTTTATTTTCTATTGAGAATTATTAAACGTATGAACCTGGTAAAATATCCTTGAAAAGTGAGTGAGACGTGAAAATTGAAATGTGAAGTGTGAAAAGTGAAACGTCAAATGTGAGACGTGAAACGTAAGAATCCTGAAGTTTTGAAATGAAGATATTAACCTTTTAATCTGGAAAAAAATTTCTTTTATTGACAATTATCAATTAAAAATTCATAATTCACAATTAAGGTTCGGAAATCAGGAGTGCGACACCTTTATCTACCAGTTGGCGAAGGCAAACCATAAAAGGATTGCACTCCAATAAAAAATGTCTCACGTCTGCCATCT
>SMTZ1_10001333_pt1 | contig 24591 bp, 23 predicted proteins | sample DeeMarSWOR136_30_FD_25667 | JGI IMG/M metagenome (IMG submission 25667) | reverse complement strand
TGGAGTTTACCAGCACGGAGATGACGCCCTCCTCGCGCATGGCCTTGCAGGCCTGCGTGCCGGCGTAGTCAAACTCCGCCGCCTGCCCGATAATGATGGGCCCCGAGCCGATAATCAGGACTTTAGAGGGTTTCAAAAATTTTGCTCCTTTTATGGTTTTATCGCTTTGTATATCCCAATCAATTTTTCAAAACTCCGCCATAAACGTTTAGACCAAGTTAGTGTTAACCCGTAGCGTTTAAGATTTCTTAGTAAAGCCTTCATATACTTAGAAAACTGCTCGTCATAAAAAGCTCGATATTGTGGGTCTTCATTAGATAGAACTAATCCTACCCGCACACTATTATCTCCAAGAATTCTTTGTTTCCATTGAGAGCGAGGTGGTACTTTCAATATTGTTCGCTCGGCTCCAATTGATTTCAAAGTTAGTACACCTATCAGCATTCGCGAGGCATTTCTCCGGTTAATAGAAAAAATGTTGTAGTACAGGAAATTTATCTCATCTTGATTTTCTAGTCTCGCTTCAATTGCATAATCGGGTATATTTAGTTCACTCGCTACTTCATCTATAACGGGAGCAAAATTTCGCGCCTCTCCTATCAGTTCAATTTCCCAATCATCTAATTTTTCTGTCATCTCTACCTCACCCCCTTAGTCCCCCTCTCCTTTTCCCCGCCCCGCCGGGTTGGGGGAAGAGGGGCTGCGCCCCTCTTAAACACCCCGATTTTAGCTCCCCCTTTTTGTAAAGGGGGATTTTCTGCCCTGTCACTTCAGTAACGCCCAAAACACAACAATGATGATAATGATTACCAGTACAATGCCTATTATTACCGTTGGCGATACCATATCATTTCTTAAAGCTCCTCACCATCTTCATAAAATCCTCAAATAAATACGTATTATCGAGGGGGCCGGGGGAGGCCTCGCTGTGATACTGGATGCAGAAGATGGGCAGCTCTTTATGCCTCAACCCCTCCACCGTGCCGTCGTTCAGGTTGATATGCGTTACCTCAAGGCCGTCCTTAAGCGTGTCCAGGTCAACGGCGTAGCCGTGGTTCTGGGCGGTGATGTGTATTCTCCCCGTCGCCAAGTCTCGGACGGGGTGGTTGCCGCCGCGGTGGCCAAATTTCAACTTAAAGTTCTTCCCGCCGAAGGCGCGGGCGATGAGCTGGTTGCCCAGGCAGATGCCCATCATCGGCTTTTTGCCGATTAATCCCTTCACCGTCTCCACGATGTAGTCCAGAAGCTCGGGGTCGCCGGGGCCGGGAGATAAGAGAATGCCGTCGGGCTTTAAGCTCAAAATATCATCGGCGGAGGCGGTGCAGGGCACGGCGGTTACCCGGCAGCCCTGACGGCGCAATAGCCTCAAAATGTTGAACTTCAGCCCGCAGTCCAGCACCACGACGTGGGGCAGATGGCCATCGTCGCGTTGCGGGTCCCAGTTGTAGGCGCGGGGGGTGGTTACCTTCCGCACGAAGTCAACGCTGCCGTAGTCGGGCAGCCTTTTCAGTGCCGCCAGGGCCTCCTCCGGCGATTTCTGGCCGGTGAGGTAGCCCATCATCACCCCGTACGAACGCAGCTTGCGGGTGATGGCCCGCGTGTCAACGCCGTGGAGGCCGGGGATACGACTTTCTTCCAGGTAATCGTGGAGCGTCTGTTTATTGAGGTAGTGGTTCGGCTGCAGGCACTCCTCCCGCACCACGAAGCCCCTGACCTGAACCCGGTTCGATTCAACATCGTGCGGGCTGGTGCCGTAGTTGCCAATTAAGGGATAAGTCGGCACCACAATCTGCCCGGCGTAGGAGGGGTCGGTGAGCATCTCCTGGTAGCCGATCATGCTGGTGTTGAAGACCACCTCGCCGTAGGCGTCAACCTCGGCGCCGAAGGAAAACCCCTCGTAAACCGAGCCGTCAGCCAGGACCAACAATGTCTTTTTGTTTATCCTACCTCACCCCCTCTCATACTCCCCGATAAATTTGATGGCATCGTCTTTATATACCAGCTTGCCGCCGTATATTGTGGCCATGTTTCGGCCCTTGAGCACCCTGCCTGCTAGCGGGGTATTCTTCCCCCTGGAGACGAATGATGCCGGGTCAACCGTCCACTCATCATACGGGTCAAATATAGCGATGTCCGCCGGCGCGCCGACTTTGAGCGTGCCGAGCAGGTCATATTTCAGAAACTGCGCCGGGGCAAAGGTGAGCCTGGCGATGAGCTCCGGCAGCGATAGTTGCCCGCCGTGCACCAGGCCGAGCAGGCTGCCCAGCGCCGTCTCGAAGTTGCTGATGCCGTTAGCGGCCTGTGTAAAATCGCACTCCTTATCGGAACGGGCGTGTGGGGCATGGTCGGTGGCGATGATGTCGATAACGCCGTCTTTCAGCCCTCTCAGCAGCGACTGGTTGTCCCGCCTCGTACGCAGCGGTGGGCTGACCTTGGCGTTGGTGTTGTAGCCGTTGCACTCCTCCTCGGTGAGGGTGAGGTGGTGGGGGGTCACCTCGGCGGTAACTTTTATTCCCTGTCTTTTGCCGTTTCGAATAAGGGCGACCGCGCCCGATGTGCTGACGTGGGCGATGTGCACGTGTCCGCCGATCATTCTGGCCAGCATGATGTCCCGCGAGACCATAATCTCCTCCGAAGCCGATGGGATGCCGCGCAGACCGAGCCGTCGGGCAAGCTCTCCCTCGTTCATCTGCCCGCCCTCGATGAGCGACGGTTCCTCGCAGTGGTCGATGACCGGCAGGCCGAGCTCTCTACTTCGTTCAAGCGCTCGGCGCATTATCTCAGGGTCTTTCACCGGACTGCCGTCGTCGCTGAAGCCGATGGCCCCCGCCCCCGCCAGTTCCGCCATGTCAGCGAGTTCTTCTCCTTTTCTGCCTCTGGTCACGCAGCCGATGGGCAGCACCCGGATAGCGCCGGATTTCTCCGCTTCGGCTCTGACGTATTCTATGGTTTCCTTGTTATCTAACGGCGGGCTGGGGTTGGGCATGGCGCAGACGGTGGTGAAGCCTCCCTTCGCCGCCGCCCGGGTGCCGGTGGCTATAGTCTCTTTTTCCTCAAAGCCGGGCTGCCTGAGGTGGCAGTGGAGGTCGATGAATCCCGGGCAGACCACCATGCCTTCGGCATACAGGATGTCATAGTCACCCTGGGGTGGCACGGCCTTCCGCCAGGCAATTTTTCCCTCGCTGAGCAAAAGGCTGCCCAGCTCGTCTATGCCCTGGCCCGGGTCGATAATCCGTCCGTCTTTAATCAGTATTGCTTTCATTTCGGCGTGCCCTTTCTCCTGTGCCGCACCTTGACGTACCGGCTCGGCTTGAAGCCGAGGCTTTCCGCATCTTTGTTCGAGCGAAAAACAATCAGGTTTTCGGTTCTGATTTTCCTGGCCCAGTGACTGGCGGCGCTGTGGTATTTCTTGGTGGCCGTCTTGCCCTCGTGCCAGTCAGAGCTGGCGACGTATTCCGGCTCGAAGCCGTGTTCGCAGTAGATGCAGCGCAGGGTGAGCGGCCTGCGGTTTACGACCTTGAATTCGGGCCTGACGTATTTTACCTCCGTCTCCTGCACCGAGACGCAGCGTGGGTTGGGGCACCTGGGGCCGTAGTCGCGCCGGTAAACGGGATAGGTTATCGGCGGCGCTTTTTCCTGCGGGATGGCTACATCTTTGGCTCCCAGCAGAAGTGCGATAAGCGCCATCCGCACCGGCACCCCGCGCGCCGCCTGCTTGAAGTACATGCTCCTCGGGTCGGCATCAAGCTCGCGGGCCAGTTCATCGACGCGGGGCAGCGGGTGCATCACCAGCGTTCTGCGGAACTCCTTGCTCTTGAGCAGTTTCTTATCCACCACGGGGTATTTTTCTCTCAGTTCTTTGCCCTTTTCGGCGGTGGTGAACCGTTCTTTCTGTGGCCGTGTGACGTACAGGGCATCGATTCCCGTCTTCAATTCCACCTGGATATTCACGTCAGGCATCATGGCCAGCTGGTGCGGACTGCTCGGCGTCAGATAGATGGCATCAAGGGGGAACAGCTTTTCTTTCGCCGCCGGGTCAAGAGACTTGTGCTTTTCCAGTTCGCCGCCATACTCTAGAGTCAGTTTTTCCAGTATGTGCTCCGGCACCTCCAGCCCCGGCGTGGGGTAGAAGAGGATGTTGGCCCCGAACTTGGCCAGGGCGAAAATGAGGGAATGTATCGTCCGGCCGTACTTGAGGTCGCCCCACAGCCCTATTTTCAGCCCCTTTAAGGTCTTCTTCTCCTTTTTGATGGTGTAGAGGTCGAGCAGTGTCTGGGTGGGGTGCTGGTGGCCGCCATCGCCGGCATTGATGACCGGCACGCCGGAGTAGTCGGCGACCACTTTGGCCGCTCCTTCCCAGGGGTGGCGGATGACAATCATGTCAACATAGCTTCCCACCACCTTGGCCATATCGGCGATGCTCTCTCCCTTGGCCAGTGAGGTGGCCCCGACGTCAGCGGCGGTGATGACGTTCCCCCCGAGGCGGTGCATCGCCGTCTCAAAGGAGAGCCGGGTCCGGGTACTTGGCTCGAAAAAGAGGCTGGCCATAATCTTGCCCCGGCACAGCCCGTGTTGCTCATCCATAGCCCCGGCCATCTCGTCCGCCAGCTTGAAGAGCGCTTCAATTTCCCCGTAGGAGAGATCGTCAATGGTAATCAGACTTCTATTTACCAGCGTCATGGCGGCTCCTTTTCCCGGCACTTGCCGGGTGCATATCATTCTGGCCTGTGTTTGACTCCTGGCTGAGGATGGCCACCTCGTCTGCGCCGTCGGTCTCCAGGAGGTGCACCTGTATTTCTTCGTGGCGGGCGCTCGGTATGTTCTTGCCAACGTAGTCGGGACGGATGGGCATCTCACGGTGTCCGCGGTCAATGAGCACTGCCAGCTGAATCTGCCGGGGACGGCCGAGGTCTATGAGGGCGTCCATGGCCGCCCGGGTGCTGCGCCCGGTATAAAGCACGTCATCAACGAGCACGATTGATTTGCCGTCGACACTGGTCGGGAGGTCGGTATGCTGGACGACGGGCTGCTTGTCCAGGTGGGAAATGTCATCGCGGTAGAGACTGAAGTCGAGGGCGCCCACTGGCACAGCCGTATTTTCGAACTTTTGAATATTGGCGGCGAGGCGCCTGGCCAGAGGCACTCCCCGCGTCCGCATCCCCACCAGTATCAGATGGTCCAGCGATTTGTTCTGTTCGATGATTTCATGGGCGATGCGCGCCAGGGTGCGCCGAATGTCATCCTGGGTCATAACGGTTTTCTTGGCCATAAAAATAACCCCTTGCCGGGGCTAGCAAGAGGCCAGATTTACGATGATTCTCCGTCTTATCCTTGCCAGCCTCACCGGACCAGCTTAAAGGTTTTTGTCCTGAATAAATATAACACAAAAGGGGATTTAGTTCAATACCGTCCCCGTCTTTTTAAAGGGAAATTTGTTGCCTCTTGGTAGTGGGACAATTTGAAATAAGCGAAATTGATATTAGCATGTTAGCAGCTCAAGCTAAGTGGAGCAAATCAGCTACTTAAAATCAAATTCTTGTAATGTTTTTCAATTGTCTTGGCTTTAGAGACAACGTTCTTAATTTCTGACTTCGTTTTTTCATTGATACGCTCTCTGCCGATCACCAATTCCGCATCGCCAAAAGGGTATAGTTGGCCACAATCCAAATATGAGTCATGAGATAGGAAACCATAATCTGATGTACTGAGTATAACTTGACACGCAAGCAAGTCGGGCTTTTTTAAGACAAACTTGCTGATTTTAGAGTTTATCAAAAATCCCATAAAATCTATATCTCTACACACAATAACAACAAATTTATCTTTGGGGGGATGCGTGTGGCAACAATTCCTGACAAGGTAGACTCGCCATATATCAGGCATGGTGTCTACCCAGTATCTGAATTTGATAAGTAATTAATTAAGTCGTCTGAATCAGCAAGTAATTCTGCAATACTTTCAACCGGAATACTGACGCTTCCCTTAGTCCCTCTATTATCCCAGGCTTTCTTCCAAGCATCATCATGGGCTTCTCTTGCTCTAGCCCAATTGGGAAGTCTACCGTATATATTAATAATCTGTTCTAGACACTCTATGTCTGATTCGCTTAGGTAATCTAAATTTGGATTACGTAAGGCAATGATGTTATTCCCTTCAATTTTTATTTCACTACTAGTCGTTTTGGCTGCTTGCTTCAATAGATCATAGGCACCTGATGGCGTAGCACCTTCTTCCATAGCTACGTATGTTTCGCCAAAAATAAATCTTCCGTATTTCTCGAGACTAGTCTTGTCCACCAAATAGAGCAATTTGCAGATGCCATAAATATCAGAATTGGATATTTTCTTAGCGAGATAAAGGATAGCTTCAACAGCTTTTCTGCGGTCAAATTGAAAGGTGATATTAACCATTTTGCCCCGCCCCTAATTACATCCCTTTAACATAAATTTTAACAAGAATGTGTAAATTGTCAAGTTTGCATTTTATAGAACACTAGTTCTATTGGTATTATACCATGTCTGTCAAAAATATTTTGTCAAAAAACACTTTAAACCCGCCTCCCCCTCTCACCTTTACTTCAAAGCTAATTTGTGCTATACTTAAACGTGCATAAATGCGTGTTTTTCCATCGTTGAAGGCAAGCCCGATATTGCTGGGCTTGCTTTTTTCATTTTCTACCTTGAGGAATTAATTCAGGAATGGCCAGAAGGAAAACAGCGTCAGCCGGTATAGCGGACAATCAGAATAACAATTACACCGCCGAGGACATTCAGGTACTGGGGGGAAGGGAAGCGGTGCGCCGCCGACCCGGCATGTACATCGGCGGCACGGACCAGAGAGGGCTGCACCACCTGGTCTATGAGATTACCTATAACAGCATCGACGAGGCCATGGCCGGCTGCTGCGACAAGGTAGTTATTACCCTCAGGGAAGATGGCGGCGTCACCGTGGCGGACAACGGCCGTGGCATACCGGTAGATATCCATCCTTTAACCGGTGTTTCCGCTCTGGAGACGGTGATGACGGTACTGCACGCCGGGGCCAAGTTTGGCGGCCGTACCTATCAGGTTTCCGGCGGTCTGCATGGGGTGGGGGCTTCAGTGGTCAATGCGCTCTCCTCCTACGTCTGCTGTCAGGTGCAGCGCGACGGCAAAGTGTATCAGCAGGAATACCGCAAGGGAATACCGCAGGGCCCTGTATCCGAGATTGGCAAAGCCAGCGACACCGGCACCACCATTACCTTCTACGCCGATGAGGAGATATTCGGCGCGGCTAAATATGATTTTGACATCCTCAGCGAGCGCATAAGAGAGATGGCCTTCCTGAACAAGGGCCTGGAAATCAGCCTCAAAGAGGAAAAAGGAGAGCGTGAGCAGACATACTATTTTGATGGTGGCATCACCAGCTTTGTTCGCCACCTGAACCGGGGCCGGACGGTACGTCATGCTCACCCGATATACATTGCCAAAGAGGTAAACAGCACCATTGCCGAGGCGGCACTCCAGTACAACGACGGCTTTACCGAGTCCGTTTTCAGCTTCGCCAACTGCGTCAATACCGTGGATGGGGGCACGCATCTCACCGGCTTTCGCTCGGCGCTGACGCGGGTGCTGAACGACTATGCCCACAAGAACAAGCTGATAAAGGACGATGAGCCGAATCTGACCGGTGAGGACGTCAGGGAGGGGCTGACCGCCATCATCAGCGTCAAGCTGCACGAGCCACAGTTTGAAGGCCAGACCAAGGGCAAGCTGGGCAACATCGAAGTCAAAAGCCAGGTGGAGAGCATTGTCGGGGAGGGGCTTTCCGTCTATCTGGAAGAGCACCCGGACGAGGCGAAAAGAATTATCGACAAGTGCGCGACCGCGGCCAAGGCCAGGGAAGCAGCCCGGAAGGCCCGCGATTTAATCATCAGAAAAAGCAGCCTTGATGCCGGCACGCTCCCCGGAAAGCTGGCCGACTGCTCGGAGAAAGACCCGGCTCACTGCGAGCTTTATCTGGTGGAGGGCGATTCCGCCGGTGGTTCGGCCAAGCAGGGCCGGAACCGTCGTTTCCAGGCGATATTGCCGCTGCGCGGCAAGATTTTAAATGTGGAGAAAGCGCCGCCGGACAGAATGCTCGCCAACGAGGAAATCCGCATCCTCATCACCGCCCTGGGCGCGGGCATCGATGACGACTTTGACGCCAGCCGCCTCCGCTACCACCGCGTCATACTGATGACCGATGCCGATGTGGATGGCTCGCACATACGCACGTTGCTGCTCACTTTCTTCTTCCGCCATATGCCCGGACTTCTAAGCAATGGCTACCTTTACATTGCCCAGCCGCCGCTCTACCGTTTGAAGGCAACAAGCAATGAGCACTGGGTCTATTCGGAGCAGCAGAAGGAAGATTTGATGAAGGAACTGAAGGGCGCTAGAAAAGTTGAGGTACAGCGCTACAAGGGCCTCGGCGAGATGACCCCTGAGCAGCTCTGGGAGACCACGATGAACCCGGATACCCGCACCCTACTTTCCGTAAGCGTGGAGGACTCCGTCGACGCCGACCGTATCTTCCACATGCTGATGGGCAGTGAGGTGCCGCCGCGCAAGTCTTTCATTCAGGCACACGCCAAGAGCGCAAATCTGGATATCTAGGTTAAAACCCTTACTTCCCCTGGATAATGGAGAAGAACTCCGCCCGGCTGGCGGCCTTTCTCTTGAAAATGCCCCTGATTGCTGAGGTAATCACGTTGCTGCCCGGCTTTTTGATGCCCCGCATTATCATACAGAGGTGCTCTGCCTGAATGACCACCGCCACCCCATCCGGCTTGATGGCATCCATAATGGTATCGGCAATCTCTGTGGTCATCCTCTCTTGGAGCTGGGGTCGCTTGGAAATGATTTCGACCACGCGGGCCAGTTTGCTGATGCCCACTATCCGCCCCTCTTCGTTGGGGATGTAACCAATATGGGCGACTCCATAGAAGGGTAAAAGGTGGTGCTCGCACATGGAGTAGAAAGGGATATCCCGAAGCACCACCATCTCGCGGTGACCGAGTTCAAAGCCGACCTTCAGCTCCTCCCTCGGGTCCTGATGCAGGCCGCTGAACAGCTCGGCATACATCTCGGCGACGCGTTCCGGCGTGCCCGCCAGGCCTTCCCGGTCCGGGTCCTCCCCGATGGCTTTGATAATGTCATTTATTGCGTTTCTGATTTTGGCTTCGTCAAACATCATCGCCTCCTGAAGTGCGGCTTTATCCCCAGCCCAGCGCCTTCTCGATTTCCTTGACATTGGCCGGCAACTGGAGGAAGGGTGGAGCGTCTTTCAGGGCGGTATCGGTATCCTTCAGACCGGTACCTGTAATCACGCAGACAATCGTTTTCTTGGCCAAGTCCCAGCCCTGCCGGGAAAGCTTGACCAGTCCGGCCAGGGAAGCCGCCGACGCCGGCTCGCCAAAGACGCCGGCCTTGGTGGCGAGCAGCTTTTGTGCGGCCAGGATTTCCGCATCGCTGACCATGTCAATGAGGCCGCCGGACTCATCGCGTGCCGCGGACGCTTGCTGCCAGCTGGCCGGGTTGCCGATGCGTATTGCCGTGGCCACTGTCTCCGGCTTTTCAATAGGGTGGCCGTGGACGATGGGTGCTGCCCCTTCCGCCTGAAAGCCCATCATTTCCGGTCTCTTGCTCGCCTTCCCCAGTTCATAGTATTCCTTAAAACCCTTCCAGTAAGCCGTGATGTTACCGGCATTGCCTACGGGAATGAATAAATAGTCAGGGGCGTCGCCCAGAATATCAATGATTTCAAAGGAAGCTGTCTTCTGCCCCTCGATCCGGTGCGGGTTCAATGAGTTCACCAGAGTGACCGGATGCTTATCAGTAAGCTCGCGGACAATCTGCAGCGCCTGATCGAAGTTGCCCTCAATGGTCAGGATTTCGGCGCCGTAGACAATGGCCTGAGCCAGCTTGCCGAGCGCGATCTTGCCCTCGGGCACGACGATCATCGCTGTCAGATTGCAGTAGGCAGCATAGGCGGCAGCGGAGGCGCTGGTATTGCCCGTGGAAGCGCACATGATAGCCTGGCTCTTCTCTTCCAGCGCCTTGGCCACGGCCACCACCATGCCCCGGTCCTTGAAGGAACCGGTGGGGTTGCACCCTTCCAGCTTAAGGTACAGTTCCCCGCAGCCGATTTCCTGCGCCAGCTGGTCGCATTTGACCAGGGGGGTATCTCCCTCACCAAGAGAAAATAGCGGCGTTTGTGGAGTAATGGGAAGGAAGTCTTTATACCTGTATAGGACGCCTGTTTTCAGCATAGGGCTCAAGCACCTGATTTGATTATTGGCTAAATTTCTTCCACCCTGATGAAGTTGCTTATTTCTTTCACCACCTCGAGCTGTTCAAGCTGATGTAAAGCCTGCTGCATTGCTTTTTCTGGAGACGGGTGGGTGGTCAGAACAATTTCTGCGGTCTGGGCGGCTTCATCGGCTTCCTTCTGAATTGCCGAGGCGATGCTGATCAGGTTATCGCCCAGTATCTTGGAAATCTGGGCCAGCACGCCGGGACGGTCGGCACAGCTCAGCCGGAGGTAGTACTGGGTTTCAATCTCGGCCATGGGCTTTATCCGTCTTCCTGCCTCAGGTTTCCATTTCAGCCGGTTGCCCACGCCGAAGGTGATATCCTGCGCTGAGGCCACGACGTCGGCGACTACCGCGCTGCTGGTAGCCAGCGGCCCGGCGCCCTGCCCGTAGAACAGCACCTTGTCGATAAGGTCGCCTTCCACCAGAATGCCGTTGTAGACGCCGTCGACCTTGGCCAGAAGCGAATCCTCTGGGATGAGGACCGGATGCACCCGGACTTCAATCGAGTCGTCAGCGCGTTTGGCGATGGCGAGAAGCTTGATGGCGAAGCCCAGCTCCCGGGCATAGCGGAAGTCCCGACTGCCGATGCGGGAGATGCCTTCCCGGTAAATATCCTCGGGCTTGACCACGGTCTGGAAGGCCAGCGAGGCCATGATGGCCAGCTTGTAGTTGGCGTCAATGCCCTCGATGTCATTTTCGGGGTTGGCCTCGGCATAACCCAGTTCCTGGGCGCTTTCGAGTGCCACGGGGAAGTCAATGCCCTCACGCGCCATACGGGTGAGAATGTAGTTGGTCGTCCCGTTGATAATGGCGTAGATGCCGGTTATCTCGTTGGCCACTAGGTCATACTTGAACGGTGCAATCAGCGGAATGCCGCCACCGACGCTGGCTTCATAGCGCAGCCCCACCGCGTGCTGCTGGGCCAGCGCCTGCAGCTCGGCGCCGTGCTTGGCGATGACCTCCTTGTTTGAGCTTACCACGTACCGGCCGCTGGTGATGGCCCTTTTCAGGTACTCCTGGGCTGGACTCTCGCCACCGATGGCCTCGACTATGATATCGATTCCTGGTTCATGGAAAAACTCATCATCGTCTGTAGTCAGAAGGTCTGCGGGCAACTCTCTGGCCAGCGGCCTGTCCAGGTCAACGGGCAGCACCTTTATCTTGCGCAGTACCAGAGAACAGCCGGCCTGTTCGGCAAGCATGTCAGCTTTCCCGATAAGGACCCTGGCTACCTGCCCCCCGATTATTCCCAGCCCCATCAGGCCGATGCCAATACTGCTATTTTTCATTGCACCTCATACCTCGCTGATGGTTCTAGCCTCTCAGCGCCTGTTCAATCGCCCAGGATGTCTTTTCCGCATCAAGATAATTTACAACTTCGTTATCCTCATCAGCCAGCAGCGAAGATATCCACTCATCAAAGGCCTGAGACTTCAGGTAATCCCTGTATCCCGTATCGATGCGCCTCTCGGCATCTTCGTCCAGCACCTCTATCAGCCAGTAACCGCCCTTGGTCGTTACCGTTTCATCACGGATTGGCTCGCTTGTCGCTCCTATCTCCGTTTCCGGGCTATGGGCATAATCGTCAATCGGCGGGCTCATCTCACCCGGTGAAATCAGGAATTCCCCTTCGTTTTCGGCGACGCCTTTCATCTGAGAATGTTCCACGGCGAGTGGCCCCCACTCCGCACCGGCTTCCAGTTGTCTTCTGATATCCTGTGCTTCTTCCTCGCTGCCGAGGAGCATTAACTGAATATGGGTTTCTTCTTCCTCTTCATTACGGTCCAGGACTTTTACCAGCCAGTAGCCTACCCATTTCTCTGCTTCCTCATCGTATATCGGCTGGCTCAATTCACCTACCTTGTGGCTGAATATATCGTCGACAATTGCAGTTTTCAATATATCTTGTAGTATAACTCTGGGAACCCAGCCAAAGTCGCCCCCCTTGTCTCTGGAATATGGCTCCAGACTCATCTCTTCCGCCAGTTCGCCAAAATCCTCGTCACTTACCAGCTGGCTCCTTACGTCCAGAGCCTTTGACTCGCTCTCCAGCATCATCGCCATAACCTGCCTTTGCTCGGCAGACAGCGGTATCTGAGGATCAAAGTGAATATCCAGCAAACGCTCGGTCAGCATCTGATATCTGACCAGGTCGCGATAGACCTCTTTATCCGGCAAGTCATTGTTCTTGAGTTCCGTCATAACTTCTTCATCGGTAACACTGATCCCTAGCTCCAGGGCCCCTTGTCTGATGAGTTCATTGCGCTGTATATTTTGCACCACGCTGCTGGTAAGATATGATAGGTCTGAGGTCTGATGATAAGAACCTTCCAATTTCAGCATCTCCACGTAATAATCCATGGTGAATTCAGTCTCATTAACCTTGATGACCGTCTCCTGTAGCGGTTTATACTGGCCGAGATACCAGCCAACGACCACAATAGCCAGCGCCAGAACAATGACGGAGATGCCTGTTATCAGAATTATACGCTGTCGCCTCTTTTGTTGCTCCCAGCGTGAAATCTGACGTGGCGTCAATATGCGTTGCGGTTTCTCCGGTTTCTTCTTGGCCAAACTGGTATCTTTCCTCCCTGACACTGGCAAAATACTCTTATATTTATAACGCAAAAACACCATCTTTTCAAATAAGGACCAGGGACTTGACTCGTGGCATCACTACGGTCAGCACAAAGTCATGCGGCAGATAAATAGCGCATTTTAATGAATTTGTAACGGAATTTTAATGAATGTTTAACCTCGGTCGGGTTACTCTGATAGCGGTTAGGTGACGAATAGTACCATTGTACTATCAAAGTGCCATTGACAATGAACAGTAGACAACCTACACTTGAACTTGTGTGACATTTGGCATTTGCCAAATGAATATAGTTTATGTAAATCAAATTGGAAATGACTTGGGGGATTACGGGGACGGCGCGGTATGTTTAGGTTGCTTGGGCGAAAGCAAGAGGCAAAGGATAAAGAAAGCAGAGCACTGGGAGAAGGCCAAGTGGCTGAGGTCATAGGGGATAATGGGGATGGTAAAAAGCTGGTTGACCTGTTGAACGAACTTGTGGAGCAGCGCCATGCTTCGTCTTCAGCTTCAGTCCGGTCCATTATAAAGGCGGCGATTATCAGTGCGGAGCAGATTATTGATAGTGTGAAAATGAGGGCTATGGGGGAAGCTCAGCAAGAAGCGGTGAAGATCATTATCGAGGCCAAAAGGGAGGCACAAAGGATAAAAGAGGTAGAGACGCCGGTTCAAGAGGACGCTGCGGAAGATATCATTTTCGAGGCGGAAAAGGCTGGCGGGGAACGAGTGGAGGAAACGACACATACTCAGGAAGAGGCGGTTCAGCTTCAGGAAGAAGTCGCCGAGCGGACAATGGAAGCGGAGACGCCGCAGCAAGAAGAGCCTGCTTCTGTGGAGGCTGTGGTCGAAGACAAGGTGTCTGGCAAATTCGAAGCTAAAGAGGGGGCGGGAAAGGAAGAGTCGGAAATAATTGCGACCAAAGCGGAAAGAGAGTCGCTGTATACCGGCGAGGTTGAATTAACCGTTGAAGCACCGCTGGAACCGACAATTATATCCAAGTTGTATAACTTCCTGCAGACCACGCCGGAAATAAAATTTATCCGTACCATGGGTTCCTGGAACAAGGGAAGCATCATAATAATAATGCTGGATAAACCGCTCTCCTTGCTTTCTGTACTCGCTTCCAAGTTACCTGAAGCGGATGTTGTGCCGGAACGAGATGTTCCTACGGCGGATAGACGGCGAGCGCGGAAAATAACCATTTCACTCAGGAACAAATAGTCGGTTTCGCCGCAGTCGCGGCGAACACTGAATTAATAAACCTGCTTTTAGCTAATGGGCCAGTCTGGGGGAGGAAAGATGGAAGCACCAGCGAAAAGCGTGGGGAAAGACATTCTTAATATTCTGGTCGAGGCCGGGATCATCAACGATGATCAAATACAGCGTGTCCGGGAACTGCAGCAAAGGACAAGCGACAGTGTAGAACATGTCCTGCTGCAGCAGCGCATGGTCACCCAGCAACAACTGGGCTTTTTTACCAGCCTGCAGCTGGGAATTCCATTCATTAACTTGAGAAGGGAAGGTATAAAGGCCGATGCGGTTAAACTGCTTCCTGAGTCTGTCGCCAGAAAATATGGTGTGATACCTGTTGAAGAGAAAGATGGGGCTATTGTGATCGCTATGGAAGACCCCAAGGACATTGAGGCGATTGAGGACCTCACGGCGATAACCACCAAAAGAATCGAACCGGTGATCAGCACAGCTCAGGACATTCAGGAAATGATCGATCTCAATTACCGTATCGGTGGCGAGCTTGAGGAACAGCTGAGCCAGATCCCCACCCGTTATCGAAGCGGCTCCGGTTTGAGGGAGGCCAGGGTTTCACCGGAAACAATTGCGCAGGCACCGGTAGTGCGTGCCATTGACCTGCTGATAAAACAGGCGGTACGCGACCGGGCCTCTGATGTGCATATCGAACCGCAGGAAGATAGATTGCGCGTGCGATACCGGATTGACGGCATTCTGAATGAGGTGATGGGTTTGCCGTTAAGCGTGCACGCGCCGCTGCTTTCCCGTGTGAAAATCATGGCCGGGTTGAACATCGCCGAGCGCCGTCGCCCTCAGGACGGTCAGATCACCTTTGATATGGGTGACCGCGATGTGGACATCCGCGTGGCCACTTCCAACACGATATACGGCGAAATGGCGGTGCTGAGAATCCTGGATAAGGCCTTTGCCTTCATGCCGCTGCCGGAAATCGGTTTCCTGCCGGACATACTGGGAAGATACGAGAGTATGCTAAAGACACCGTTTGGCATGATACTCATTAGCGGTCCGACCGGTTCCGGTAAGACGACCACACAATATGCCTCGGTAAATACGCTTGACTCCGTGGGACGTAAAATTATTACTATTGAAGACCCGGTGGAATACCATTTTTCCAATATCAATCAGATGCAGGTTAATCCAACGGCCGGAGTAACCTTTGCCACCGGCCTGAGAGCCACGATGCGGCTTGACCCTGATGTGATACTGGTTGGTGAGATACGTGACGCCGAGACAGCGCAGATTTCCACTCAGGCAGCTCTTACCGGCCACCTGGTGTTATCTTCAGTCCACGCCAATGACACCGTGAGCACCATCATCCGGATGATTGACCTCGGTATTGAACCGTTCCTCATTGCCTCGGCGCTGATTGGTGTCATAGCCCAGAGGATGGTGCGACGCGTTTGTCCGTACTGTTCACGTCCTGCCGGGGTTTCCCCGGACGAACGTGAAGCTTATGAAGAGGAAATGGGAGAAAAACGCTCTGAGTTCATTGTCGGTGCCGGGTGCAATTTCTGTGCCGGCACAGGATATCTGGGACGTACTGGCATCTTTGAAGTGTTACTAGTCAATGAGACCATCCGCAGGATAATTGTTAAAGGCGCCGATATCGACGAAATACGCCATCAAGCCCAGCAGGACGGCATGATCTCTCTGTGGCATGATGGCATGGTGAAGGTCAAGGAGGGAATTACCACTCCCTTTGAGGTGTTGCGTAACGTATTCTCGATCAGTTAAGAGGGAACAATGGCGGGGACAGTTCAAGCGCCTAGGAAGCAGAAAGATATCACCTTCCGCTACATAGCTTCCACCAGGCAAGGTAATCTGGTCAAGGGCAATATCAAGGCACCCAGTGAGATTGACGCTGAGCGCCTTATCATCGCCAAGGGATATATCCCGGAGCATGTTGAAGTCGCACCGTCTATGTTCAGTCTGGAAGAGGCTTTTCCCACCCTTTTCCGCCTGAAGCCTCGTGACATTATCGTTTTTTCCCGTCAGCTGGCCACTTTACTGCGCTCGGGCATTTCGCTGTTGCCGGCGCTGGAAATTCTGCAGGGGCAGGTGGCCACCAGCCGCGCTTTCAAAAGCGTTTTATCCAGCATCGTGAATGATATCCGTTCCGGAGGCTCGTTCTCACAAGCGGTCAAAAAGAATCCCAAGGCATTCAGCGAAATTTACAGTCGCACTATAGCCGTGGGCGAGGAAACGGGTAATCTGGACACTGTGCTCCACCAGATGGCCGACTACATGGAGCGGCAGAACGCGCTGACCCAGCGGGTGAAAAAAGCGCTGACCTATCCGGCAATGGTCGTGGGCATGGGAGTTATCGTGGTTATCATGATGATTACCGTGGTGATGCCCAAGATGCTTGACATGTTCTCCGCCATGAATGTGGAACTGCCTCTGCCCACCAGAATACTAATCGCGCTCACAGAGTTTTTTCAAAATTACCCGCTTTACATTCTCGTAGGCGGAGCGGTCTTATTTGCCATAATACTGTGGATGGTGAAAAGGCCGTCTGGGAAACGGATATTCGACCGCCTGCGTCTCAGCATGCCGATTCTCGGTCCCCCGGCGCTTATGGCAGAGCTGGGACGCTTTGCCAGGACGCTCTCCGTGATGGTCAGCGCCGGGCTAAAACTGCAGGAAACAATGGAGCTGCTTCCGCAGGCGACCACCAATATGGTCTTCCGTGATTCACTGAACAAGGTCAACGAGCGGTTGCTTCTCGGCGAGGGGTTATCCGCGCCGATGAGCCGAGTCAGCCTGTTTCCTCCGTTGCTGGTGCAGATGGTTGCTGTCGGTGAAGAAAGTAATACGCTTGACTTTACCATGGGGGTGGTGGCTGACTTCTTTGAGACCGCTGCCGAGGAAAAAACCGATGCCATGGTGGGCATGTTAGGCCCGGTTAGTACCATTGGCATCGCTTTGCTGGTCGGCTTCATTGCTCTCTCCGTTATTATGCCGATGTATACCCTCACCGGCGCCTTCGGCTAATTGACAGAAGGCAATTCACCCATTACACTGGTGGCAGAAATCCGGACTCAGTGTGGCTGCGGAGGCTCCCATTTCAAAGGTGAGAAATGCCGGGAGCTCGCTGAAGAGAGAAGACGCCAGCGCGGATTTTCCCTTGATTCAAATAATACCTGTAGCAGAGCAGGGAACTGGGGTGTATAATAATTCTAAGCTTATTGTCCACGTTAGCCGGGCAGAAGGGGGAAATATTGAACCAGGAGACAGCATCTGGGCCGGCAGAAGAAGAAATAAAGCGAGAGGCCGTACAGAGGGCAAAGGAACGGGCCAGAATCGCCCGGTGGGACCTTGATGTGGCGGTATTCCTCTTTGTAGTGCTGATAATCGTGATCATACTTTTATTTCAGAATATTGGCATTGGTATTGTAGCCCCCGTAGCAATCTTTGGCCTGATAATGGTCTGGATTGTGGGCTGGAGACGTGGCAGACAGCTGTATCGTGTTTTCTACAATGATGAGCTCGTCAGATTTGAGCGGGAAATCATAGAGGCAGAAGAGGTGTCAAAGACCATAGAAAAAACGATTGAGGAAACGGTGCAGAGGGCATTGCGCGAAAGGTGGAAGTAAGCGGGCGCAGTAGACAGATGGTAACTTGATAGCGGATATTTGGTGGACCGGGTGGTGGAAGGGAGTTAGGTTAAAATGCAAGAATTACTGACCAGAATACGTCGTCTCGGTTTTGTCGTCGTACTCGGTGTCTGTATCATTATTTATATTGGGCTCGGCATTGTTTACATGCAGCAGGGACCTAAACAGAAGGAGCTTGAAGATCAGGTAAGGAAGACCATGGCGGTAGTAAACAAGCCTTTGCCGAGTATGGAAGAATTACAGGCCAAATATGACGCCGTGAACGCGGCTCTGGCACCGATGGAGACACCGGAAGCACTTGAGGTGATTGTTGACATCGCCGAAGACAGCGGCATCGATGTGAATCCAGAAAGCGGCAAGTTTCACATAACTGCGCCCGGCAAACCCGGAGAAAAGAAGCTGGGCGAGGGTACCTATTATGTTCTGTCTTTTGAGAATGTCAGAGCCCAGAGTGACTTTGATACCGTAATGGACTTCATATCCGATATTGACGCCGGCAAGACGCTGGAGACCATGATTCTCAGAAGGGTAAATCTCGAGTGGGTACAGGTGAGTTTGCCGGAAGAGGAAGCGCTACGAAGAGCTGAATTCCGCGCCGTGATACAGGCGGTGGCTGATATGATGGAGGACAATGTTCTTGTTGGGATTCCCAATCCTGCGAGTTTTGAGGAAGGATTGGCGACAAACGAAATGATCGTCTTCCCTGATGCCATCACCACCGCGGAGGAAAAGGGGTACACCGGCACGGGAATCCCGCTAGACGGTTACGTACTATATGAACACGATAGGATTACGGCTGATAATACGTCCGATTATCAGACAGTGACATATATTGACCAGCCTATTACTGAATATTACTACACCTGCGAGGCGGATGGTACTGTCCGGCAGTTTGATGGCCCGGATGTGGAAAGCGCAACCGAGTATTTTGGCAGCGAAGAGGCTGTCTTTGAGGTTGTTGCCAGGTTAGCTATTGACCTGTACAGCAAACCTGGCAAAGGTTAACAGGGCTGGCGGCAGTGTATTGAGAGGTGTTCGCCCTTGGCCAAGCGGAATAATGAAGCTAAATCGAAAAATGTTATGGCGCTCGACTTGGGCACCGCGTTTAGGAAGCTCTTCAAAGCATTGGGGAGGGCACTGGGCCGGTTGGTATCCGGTGCGGTGGTTACCCTTGATATATCCCAGACGGGTATCAGGATCATGGAAACGCGGGGTAGGGTAGTGAGAAGGTGGGCTGATGTCTCGTTTACACCGGAAGAATTGAAGAGCATAGCTCCGGACAGCGGGCAGGCCTTGGGCACCATGGTCAAACAGCTTATGGATTCAAGTGGCATCAAGGCAAAGAGCATAATTGCCAGCATAAGTGGCCTGTACACGGTAAGCCGGGTCATACCCCTGCCCAACTTACCGCCGGCGCCAACACTTGAGGAATCGGTTGACGAGATTGCTCAGGAGATAATGCCCGTCCCCACAGACAACCTTTATTTTTTCTGGCAGACGGTGAGTACCAACGAGGGAGAGCAGCAGGTATTCGCCATTGGTGTACCCAGGGATATCATGGATGACAAGATAAGGGCCCTCAAAATTGTGGGTATCAACCCTCGGGTAATAGAGATCAAGGCGATGTCGCTGGTCAGGGTGGTTAATCAAGAGCAAGCCCTGATTCTAAATATTGACCCCAGCAATTTTGATATCATTATGGTGGTCAAAGGTGTTCCCGAGATCATGCATTCGCTGGCCTGGCGGCGGGATAGCATGAGTATTGAGGACGCAGCGGAGTATCTGGCGACAAACCTTGAGGTGACGGTTGATTTTTACAACGCGCACCATGTTGATGCGCCATTCGAAATGACCAACCCGCTTTACATCACCGGGCAAATGTCTATTGAATTAGAATTGATGGCCAAACTGCGGGCCAGACTGGGATTTAATATAGAGCAACTGACGCCGTCGCTGGAATGTCCCGATTTGCTTCCCGTATCCCAGTATGCGGTGAATATCGGCCTAGCTATGCGCCAGGAGGTGTCCCAGCGCGATGGCGATGGTGGAGCCGGATTGCTACCTCTCGATTTGAATCTTCTTCCCAGAGCCTATCGGCCCTGGCGCCCCACTACCAACCAGGTCTATTCAGCCATTATCCTTATGGCGGCGGTTGCGCTCATCTTCCCCTTATTGGAGGTTACAACTGAGGCTATGGGCAAAACGGCTGTTTTACAGCAGCAGTCCGATATCCTCAACAATCAGCTGGTGCTGAAAAAGATGGAGATAGAGAGAAGGGAGCCATTGCAGAAGAGCATCGGTGAGTACAATTCCATTGTCACTAGAGACAGCAGTTTCAGTGAGGATGTCAGTGTGATAATAGAGGAGGCGGAAAGAGCAGATGTTGTGGTGAATTCCATCGCGCATGATGAAGTTCAAATAGCCATTAACTGCAGGGCGGAGGATTACCTGTCTTTTCGGGCCTATCTGGCGGCGCTGGAAGAAAGCGGACGTTTTGCCTCACCCATTCCACCGCCAGAAGGGTATCCTTATACCACAAGCGGTACCATTACCTTAAAAACCCGGGGTCAACCGTGAAAGATTAGGGGATGATTGAGGCACTCTTAAATCGGCTTTACAAGTGCGCCACACTAGGGAACAAGTGCCCTCTTAACGAGGAGAGATGCCCCGATTTATCGGAGCATCTCTCTGACCTCTACCCCCTCAACTACCCCTACTAAATCATTTACCACCACCCAACATCCACACCGCCACTTAAGTAATTAGTATCCAGTGCTTGCCTGGGTCACCGTGCCGTTAGCATCGCAGGTGTAGGTGCCCTTGGTGGTCTGGGTGGCGACGTAGTTGACCAGAGTTGAGTTGTCCGAGTCTCCTTGCATATCGTGCTGGTAGAGTATAAACCCTACCCTGTCGCCGGCAGCGAAGGGGTCGCCATCGACGTCGGTGGCCTTGCCGCCGTTGTTCCAGTCGGAAGTGGCATCGGGGAAGGCGGACATGTCACTGGTAGCGACACCCACCGGGTTCGGCAGCGTGCTGAGCTGGTTATCGACCATCATGGCCACCACCGCTGACTGGACGTTGCTGAACTCGGTATCCGCTGCTTCCGATTCACCGCGGCCGATGAACCGTCCCACGTTGGGGATGACCACTGCGGCCAGCACGCCGAGGATGGCCACCACGATGAGCAGCTCGATAAGCGTGAAACCTTTCTCTCCTCTTTTCGGTAATCTCATTTTAATCAACCTCCTCCTCACCTTATTATTCATTAGTATCGTATAGGGATTAGTCATAGCCGGTAGACTGCTGAGTCACCGTGCCGTAGGCATCGACCGTGTAGGTGCCCTTGGTGGTCTGGGTGGCGACGTAGTTGACCAGGGTGGTGTTAGCCGTATCACCGAGCATATCGTGCTGGTAGAGTATAAACCCTGCCCTGTCGCCGGCACCGAAGGAGTTGCCGTTGATGTCGGTGGTCTTGCCGCCGTTGTTCCAGTCGGAAGTGGCATCGGGGAAGGCGGCCATATCACTGGTAGCGACACCCACCGGGTTCGGGAGTTGGTCCAGCTCGTTGTCGGTCATCATGGCTACCACTGCCGACTGAATGTTGGTGAACTCGGTATCCGCTGCTTCCGATTCGCCGCGGCCGATGAACCGTCCCACGTTGGGGATGACCACTGCGGCCAGCACGCCGAGGATGGCCACCACGATGAGCAGCTCGATTAGCGTGAAACCCTTCTCTCCTCTCTTCGGTAATCTCATTCCTTCACCTCCTTCTTCCCTGTTTGTGTCAGGTTTGAAATCAATACTATTAAACAACATTTCAATCATAAGTTATTGCTGGTATATATACAATCCTGCGAAGTGGTGATTTTGTACGCGTTTACGACTAGTACTTTCGGGTGAGTGGAAACCAGACTTATAACCTGTTACCGGTTTACTTGTCGCTGGAGGGAACGAGCCCTCGCTTCACCGCGTAAGCGGCGGCCTGGCTGCGGTTGGCCAGATGCAGTTTGTCCATTATGTTGCGCAGGTGTGTCTTTACCGTATTCTCTGAGATAAACAAGGAGTCAGCAATTTCCTTATTAGTAGCACCTTGGGCTACCAGTCGCAGCACCTCATCCTCACGGGGACTCAGAGTAGCCTCTTCATCGGCTGACTTTTTAACTTTGGTATCATTACTTGAATTCCTGAATTCGGTAAGCAGTTTGCTCGCCATGACCGGAGAAATAATGACGCCGCCCTGGGCAATGTGATGAATAGCCTGAACGAGTTCCTCCGGCTCCGTATTCTTCAAAATATAACCGGTAGCCCCGAACTTGATGGCGGCGAAAAGATCGGCTTCATTATCGGATACGGTGAGAACGAGGATATTCACCCGCGGTAGTCTGGCTTGTAGTGCCTGCGTGGCTTCCAGTCCGCTACAGTGCGGCATGTTCAGGTCCATCACGATGACATCAGGCTTCAACTCCTCCGTTTTTTCTATTGCTTCCAGTCCATTGACTGCCTCTCCCACTACATTGATATTCTCCTGATTTGCTAGGACGGTGACAATGCCGCGACGGAAGAGAGCATGGTCATCGACAACAAGTACCTTGACCGGTTCCATTTCACAACCTCACTTTCTCCACCGGAAGGCGGATCTTAACTTCTGTACCCTGACCGGGAGCGGTGGTGATAAACAAGTTGCCGCCAAGTCCCTCGGCCCGCTCCTTGATGATGGTCAGACCATGATAGCCGGGTGGATATTTCTCCAGTTCTTCCAGTTCAAAACCCTGGCCGTCGTCTTTAACTATCATTTCCACTGCGTCTTCGGTGTTTCTCAGCGTCACTTCAACGCCGCTGGCCATCGCGTGACGCCGGACATTGGTCAATGCTTCCTGGCCGATGCGTAAGAGTTGTAGTTCCGCAACCGGAGAAAGCTGGGCAAAGGGTTTGGAGATCTCAAATTTTACCGGAATGCCATTGTTGCTGCTGAACTCCCGGACGTAGTTGCCAAGTGCAGCGAGAATGGAGACGCTTCTTATTTCGGTGCTCAGTTGATCGATTGATTCCCGGATATCCTCATAGGTATCCTGCACTACATCGCGGATCTCATTTAGTTCAGTTAGTGCCTGTACCGTATCCTTTGATGTGAGCAGGTCGCTTACCGATTTGGTCTTTAAATTGAGGTAGCTTAATGACTGGGCGACGCCGTCATGAATCTCACGGGCAATACGGCGGCGTTCTTCAATGATGGCTTCCCTTTCAATGCGACGCCGTATGTTCAGGTTAATGCGGTACGGCACGGTGGCGACGACAAAGGAAAACAGCGTGTAAACGATGAGCAGGGTCAGGTTGTATCCCTGCATGATCCAGGTAAATCGCGTTGTGAACTGGCTCAGGAACAGGTGTGTTAGCGAAAGAGACAGGGAGGCAATGGCGGCAAGAGAAAGAGCAACTTTCTCTTCGAAGAGCAGGGCAGCGGTCATGATCGGGGTGAGAGAATAAAGCAGGAAGATACTGTTAAGGCCGTTGGTATAGATGACAAGCAGTATGCAGAGGAGAAAATCACCGCTCAAGATCAAGTAGGTCATGGTGCCTCTCATCTGCCAGCGGAGGGGGGAAAAAACCTTCAGGGCGCTATAGACACCCAGCGTGCCCAGGATGATATAAAGCTGGACAGTGGGCATGGCGCTCATAATCGGGGCTACCTGGGAGAAGAGCACTGCCAGTGCGTATGACAGGAAGCGATAAACAGCGAGAAACTGATATGCCTCTTTTTCGTACCTGTACCGCATTTTACTGTCTCATTCTCTGTTTTCGTCGTTAATGGTAATTCCAAGATTGCCCGATGTCAAGACTAGACATAACGAATTACCGTGCCAGGAGCTAACAAATGTTGCCGTTTACCAAAAGCCGAGATTCAGATCAACCGAGAGAAATCAAGCCCTGTTTGATGGCGACGACGACGGCTTCAGTACGGGCATTTGCATTCAGCTTGCGCAAAATGGAGGTAACATGGTTCTTAATCGTTTGTTCGCTGATGTCCAGTTCAGCGGCAATCTGCTTATTAAGATAACCCTGAGCGATGTATTTCAGGATTTCCATCTCCCTTGGCGTAAGCGGTGCAATGAAAGGTTCGGCTTCGCTGCGCAGCGACAGTTCCTGGAACTGCTGCAGTACCTGTTCCGCCAGTTTAGGCCGGGTCGTCAGGCTTTCATTTATCGGGTGTTCACCGCGGGAAACGCGTCTTATGGTATTAACCAGCTCACTGGCCGTAACTTCCTTGCTCAAATAAGCAACTGCCTGAGCTTTAAGTGCCTGAAATAGCTGAGCATCATCCGGGCTGGACGTGAGTACCACTACACCGATTGTCGGCAAGCGCTGTTTTATTCTGCGCGCCATCTTCAGGCCGGCATCCGCAGGGGTATCGATATCCAGTAGAGCCACATCGGGGGGCAGATTATCGATAATGGAGAGCACTTCATCCGAGACATCAGCCGTGGCAGATACAGTGACGTCGCGCAATCTGGACAGGGAATGCTCGATTCCCTGCCGGAAAAGCACCTGCTGGCTTATGATAATAACCTGTATTTTGTCCATTGTCCCCAACCTCATTTCAATAATTATTTGTCTGATGAATCAGTCTCAGGCGAGGCTACCTCATCGCCTGTTATCATCACCGGTGTTGCCGCAGCGTTCTGGGTGGCGGTATTGAAGATTTCAACCAGATTCGGATCGAATTGCGTACCGGCACATCGTTTCAATTCCTCAAGGGCTTCTTCCACAGGCATGGCATC
>SMTZ1_10005319_pt1 | contig 24604 bp, 33 predicted proteins | sample DeeMarSWOR136_30_FD_25667 | JGI IMG/M metagenome (IMG submission 25667) | reverse complement strand
GCCACTAGAATGAAAACCGAAGTCTTCATTCCCGTTCGACTTGCATGCATAAGGCACGCCGCCAGCGTTTATCCTGAGCCAGGATCAAACTCGCACTTCTAACCTTACTTCCTTCCACTATCCAGTTGTTAAGGTGCAGGCTATTCGCCTTTTAGTTGTAGTTTAAGAAATTTCACTGTTTTTGTCAAGGTCGCCCTCTTTCGAGCGCAGTATTTTTTAACACGCTTTCAGCCGCTTGTCAATACCTTCCATCTCCTATCGAATCCGGCTCAGGCTACGTTGACAATCACATCCCAGCAATGATATGGTAGAAGTAGACCGGTGGAACATATAACCTCACGGAGGGATTGAGTGAGAGAGAAAGTAGAGGCTGCCCTAGCCCTGATAAGACCTCAATTGCAGGCAGACGGTGGCGATGTCGAACTGCTGGATGTTTCTGACGGAACCGTGAAGCTGAAACTAACCGGCGCCTGCAGCGGATGCCCCATGGCGGCGATGACCCTTAAAGGCGGGGTGGAGCGGGTGATAAAGGAACAGGTGCCCGAGGTCGTCGAAGTAATCGCCCTCTAGTAAACAACGCAACCTGGAACAATGACCCTCTAAACCCTGACTCTAAAGCCCCTTTTCCAGTTCAAAAGCCTTGTGCAAGGTGCGCAAGGCGTCTTCCGTCTTAGCCTCGTCGATAATACAGGTTATCCTTATCTCCGAAGTGGTGATCAACTCTATATTGATACCTGCTTCATAGAGAGCGCTGAACATCCTGGCGGCATACCCCGGAGCGGTCTGCATCCCGGCACCGATAACACTCACCTTAGCGAGCTTGGTATCGCTGACGCACTCACGTGCGCCGATGGACTTAACCACAGGCTCGATAACCTTCATCGCCTTGGCCGAGTCGCTCTTGGCAACCGTAAAGGTCAGGTCGGTGATTTTGTTTATACTGGCATTCTGGACAATAGTATCCACGCTTATATTCGCCTTGGCCAGAGGCTCGAAGATTGCGCTGGCGACGCCCGGCTTATCAGGGACACCGACTACCGTTACCTTGGCTACATTGAGGTCATGGGCAATTCCCCGTACCTTGTTCGCAATTTCCACTGAAGCACCTCCATGAATAAGAGTGCCCGGCTCGTCTGTAAAACTCGAAGCTACTAATATAGGCATCTTGTACACCTCACCCAACTCCACCGCCCTAGAGTGCATCACCTTGGCTCCGGAGGATGCCAGCTCCAGCATCTCGTCATAGCCTATATCCTCGATCTTTCTCGCCTCTGGAACCAGACGGGGGTCCGCAGTGTAAACACCCTCGACGTCGGTATATATCTCGCACCTGTCCGCCCCAAGGCTCACCGCCAGGGCCACCGCCGTGGTATCGGAGCCACCCCGTCCCAGCGTGGTGATATCCATCTCCTCAGTAATGCCCTGAAAACCGGCAACTATGACGACCCTGTCCTTCTCAAGCTCCTTTTTGATTCGATTGGGGTCGACACCAAGTATCCGGGCACGGCTGTAGACAGAATCCGTCCTAATCCCCGCCTGGGCACCGCTGAGGCTGATCGCCTCCACCCCCAGCGTTCTTAATGCCATAGCAAGCAGGGTGCTCGATATCAATTCGCCTGTAGAGAGAAGAACATCGAGCTCCCGCTCATCGGGAGAGTCTGTAACCTGATTCGCCAGCGTGATCAGGTTATTTGTGGTCTTACCCATAGCTGAGACTACCACCACAACATGGTTGCCTTCCTCTCTGGCTGCGACCGCCCGCCGGGCGACGTTTTTGATTTTATCGGCATCAGCCACAGAACTGCCGCCATATTTCTGCACAACCAGTGCCATTTCTTCCACCTAGCCTTTTAGTAACTTTCCCATAATAGTATAGCCATCTTCAATAAAAATGCCCGTGCCCTTCGCTTCAGCTTCGCTGAAAGCCCCAGCACCCGCTGTTCTGAACCCGGGGCCCCAGAGTACGAACGGAACCGGGTCCGATACGTGGGTCCTCGCCTCGATCGGTGTGGGGTGGTCCGGCATAGCCAGTATGCGGAGGTCACCGCCCCCTTTTGAAAGGAGCCGGCCTACTACCTCGCTATCCACCCGCTCAATGGCCTCTATCTTATCATCAATATGACCGGCATGGCCAGACTCATCGGGGGCCTCAATATGAATAAACACCATGCCGTGCTTACCCAGCGCTTTGAGGGCGCCACCTGCCTGCGCGGCATAATCGTTGTCCAGTCCATCCGTTACTCCCGGAATATCCAAGTTCTCCACCCCCACCATCTTCGCCATTCCCTTGAGAAGGCCTACCCCGGACGTCATGGCAGCATCGAGCCCGTACACCTCCTTAAACAGCGGCATCTGGGGAATTCTACCGCTTCCCCAGAAGAGCCAGATCATGGTAGCGGGCAGTTCTCCCCTGGACTCTCGCGCCTTGTTCACCGGATGGTCGCGCAGCACATTAACAGAGCGTTCCATCAGCTCTCGCAGCAGGTCGCTCCCCAGCCCGTGGGGAATAAACTCTTCGATAGGTTTATCCGGTATATCATGCGGCGGGGTGCAGGTCGCCTTAAGCGTATCCTGGTGTCCTTTTATCTTGCATATATGCCGGTAGCCAACCCCTCTGTAGAAATGGATTGACTCATCTCCAAGATTCCTCTGCAGAGCATCAACCAGGGCATGTGCCTCGCTATCGCCGATGTGCCCCGCGCTGTAGTCCCTCATCCTTCCGTCCTGAACAGCCACCAGATTACAGCGAAAGGTGACCTCATCCTCACCGACAGGGATGCCCATACTCACAGCCTCGATACCGCTCCGCCCATGATAGTATACCATCGGATCGTAGCCCATTATGGACATACAGGCGCAGGCGCTGGAGGGCTCCATTCCCTCCGGTACCGTTCTCACCATGCCCAGCGTCCCCTCCCCCGCCATCCGGTCCAGGTTCGGGATACGCGCCAGCTCAAGGCAGGTCTTATTCCCCCGCTCCGGCAGCGGCCAGCCCGAGGCGCCATCGATTATCACAACACAGTACTTCATGGTTCCGATTCAAGTAAAGCGGTGGCTACGAGTCCATTCAAAGCATCAGCCGATATCGTTTGGATAATCAGTCGAGGATAGTCTGCGTGCCGGCACTATTGAGGAAGAAGATATCGCCGAACTCCTCGGCCAGTGCTGCAGAGGCATTAAAGCCCGTGCAGTGGGACACCCCCAGTTGCTGTAGCTCCAGCTTCTTCAACTCTCTGGCGGTATTCTCGATTCGTTCCTGAGGACTGAGATACAGATGCGTGCCGCCGATTATGGTGTGAATGTACCCCCCCCCCGTTATGTCTTGGACATGGCGGACAGTGTTCACAATACCGCGGTGAGCACAGCCGGTAATCAAGGCCAGCCCCTGCTCGGTCCTCACCACAATGGCGAGGTCATCGGCCATAGGGTCCGGCATCATCTCGTCGCCAACTTTCAGACAAAGCCTGTCATCGATCTTCTCGTAATCCGTAGTCATAGCGATCTCGCCCACGGTCATTATATCTCCGCTTATGTTCAGAGGCTCCTTTGTAAGGTTGAAAGATGCCCCCAGTGCCTCCAGGGCCTCTCTCGCAAAGAGCATTCCTGCGTAGCGGCTCAAATCGCCATACTGAACATACTTCGGTATCCATATATCGGGGTGAGCAATAACCGGTATCTCCTTCCTCACCCTCCGCAGTACATCGTGTAGACCCCCGGTATGGTCTGCGTGTGCATGGCTGAGCACTATGGCATCGATAGTAGAGAGGTCGATTCCCATCAGGTCAGCATTATGCACCGCCGAGATACTCATGCCGGTATCAAACAGTACCTTACAGCTCTCCGTTTCTATCAGGATGCTCAGCCCCCACTCACCGAGAAAGCCGAGTTGAGCGGTATTCTCGCTCAAGGTAGTGATTCGAACAGACATTCAATTGCCTCCAATCACAGCCAAGTATAGCACCTGCAAAGGTTCATCTCAAGGGAAGAAATATGGTACTCGCCGTGGACGTACCTTGAGAGTAGGCTGGACGGCGACCCGGTATTAGCTCCTCCACGATATTACAGCGGTATCTATTTTTAAAAACAGGCGTTGATTTGCCATTATAGAATAGCTATACTAACAGACACAATCAGACAGGCAGAGGGGGTGATTAGAATGCCAGAGGATGAAGTTGGCCGGGTAAGCACATTCTTTGCCCGACCGGTGGTAGCAGGCATCGATTTGACCGCAGTTCTTAATGTGGGAGACAGGGTTCATATAAAGGGGCACACGACCGATATTGAGCTTACAGTCGAGTCGATGCAAATCAACAATGTGGATGTGAAGCAGGGCAACCCCGGAGATTCTATCGGTGTCAAGGTTCCCGACCGTGTGAGGCCCGGCGACCACGTCTACAAGGTCACCTAGTAGTACAGCCTGCAAATCGGCAGAACATATAAGCCAATTCCCACAGGCTGTTAAGCGCCTGGGATTGCCTTACCCAGGTTTGCCATCTCGATTGCGTGCACCGCAGCTTGAGAGCCATAGTTGCCTGACTTTGTCCCCGCCCTCTCTATAGCCTGCTCAAGGCTATCGGCAGTAATCACGCCTAATATGACCGGTATACCGCTATCCAAGCCCACCTTAGCGATCCCCTTGCTCACCTCAGCAGCAATATAATCGAAGTGCGGCGTTCCGCCACGCAGCACAGCCCCGAGACAGATTATTGCATCATACCTTCCCGAATCAGCCATCTTCTTGGCAATGAGGGGTATCTCAAATGAGCCAGGGGTCCAGGCTACATCTGTGTCATCCTCTTTGACGCCGTGGCGGGCAAGCGCGTCCTGTGCCCCTTCCAGAAGCTTACTTGTGATAAACTCATTAAAGCGTGAAACCACTATCCCAAACTTCAACCCTTCGCCCAGCAGCTTACCTTCATACTGTTTACCCACCGTTTACCTCCTCCTAATTTAATTCATCGATTTTGAGAAGATGCCCCATCTTCTTACGTTTTGTCTCAAGATACCTGCGATTTTTCGGGTTGGGTTTACATACAATAGGCACCGTCTCCACCACCTGTAACCCGTACCCCTCAAGTCCAATGACCTTGCGCGGATTGTTGGTAAGCAACCTGATGTTACGCACCCCGAGTTCCGCCAGAATCTGGGCGCCGATACCGTAATCACGGATATCGCTCTCGAAACCGAGCGCCTCGTTGGCCTCCACCGTATCCAGCCCCTGGTCCTGGAGTGCATACGCACGAATCTTGTTATGGAGCCCGATACCCCTCCCCTCCTGGCGCATATAGAGGAAAACTCCCCTTCCCTCATCAGCGATTGCCTTCATAGCAAGGTCGATCTGCTCACCACAATCGCAACGCAGGCTGTGGAAAACATCGCCGGTAAGGCACTCACTGTGCACACGGGTTAGTACTGGCTCATCGCCATCCAGTTCACCTCTGACTAAGGCAACATGCTCATCAGGATCGATAGCGCTCTTGTAGGCGATGGCGAGAAAGTCCCCGTACTGAGTGGGCAGATTAGCCTCAGCCACCCGCTGAATAAGTCTCTCCGTAAGGCGGCGGTAAGCGATGATTTGAGCTACACTCACTATCCTGACCTCATGCTTGGCCGCCATCTGCTCTAACATTCATAATCTCGCAGATAACCCCCGCTGGATACAGCCCGGCGATCCGTACCAGGTCCACCACCGCTTCGGTATGCCCGGCGCGTACCAGAACGCCGCCATCCCGTGCTCTCAAGGGGAACATATGCCCGGGACGAGACAGGTCCTCCGCTTTAGTTGCAGGATTGACTAGAGCTTCAACCGTAACTGCGCGGTCATGCGCAGAGATGCCCGTCGTCACATTGTGCTTGGCCTCAACAGAGACAGTGAAAGGACTAGCGAACTTGGAGGTATTGTCATGGACCATCATCGGGATCCGCAGTTCATCCAGCCTCTCACCGGTCATGGCTATGCATATCAGCCCCCTGCCGTATTTAGCCATGAAGTTTATCGCCTCTGGGGTGACCTTCTCCGCAGCTATAGCAAGGTCGCCCTCATTCTCACGGCCTTCATCATCAACGATGATCAGGAACTTCCCCGCCCTTATGTCTTCGATTGCTTCCGGTATCGTTGCCAGCGCCATTTCAATAACCTCTGAATCCTAGGTAGATAAAAAGCCATGCTCGCTGAGAAACTCATGGTTAATGCCAGGCTTGTCCCCTGACTTCATTTTCTCAGCGTATTTAGCCATTATGTCAATCTCCAGGTTGACCGCATCACCCGGCTTCCTGTTTAATAACGTCGTGTTTTTCTGCGTGTAAGCTACCAGCGAGACAGTGAAGGATGTCTCATCACATTTCACCACTGTGAGGCTAATACCGTCCACAGCGATAAACCCCTTCTCAACAATATAATTCATTATCTCCGCAGGGGCAGTGACCCTCATTACCAGTGCTTCCGCCTCCGGCACAACCGTGGTAATCTTACCCGTACCATCCACGTGCCCCTGAACAAAGTGCCCGCCGAAACGACCATCCGCCGCCAGCGCCCGCTCCAGATTTACACCCTGCCCCGGACGCAGCGCACCGATATTAGTACGTCGCAGGGTCTCCGGCATCATTTCTACGGAGAAGGTGTTTCCGCCAACGCCGGTAACCGTCAGACAAGCGCCGTTGACATTAACACTGTCGCCCGGTTTCATGCCTCGAGGGATCTCGGTAGCTTCGATGGTAAGCTTACCTGACTGAAGCGACTTTACGTTGCCTACTTCCTCTACTATTCCGGTGAACATCCCGTGACTCAGCTTCCAAACTTACCGTATCGTCCATTCTATCATCTCGTGCACTACGTTGCAACTTCAGACGAATAAGGAGGCAGCCTGCGGCTGCCTCCTTATGCCAACCCAAACGCCAGCTATTCAGTATATAACGAGATTGAATTAGGTGCCTATGCCCCACTCCATCTCCGGCGATGCCTTGTGGCAAACACCACCATGACAACCAGGATGAAAACCACCACCCCGATTGCTATCTCGATCTGGCGCATCGGCCAACCTTTCTCTCCATCTGACACCTGCTCGTCGTAATCAAGCACGCCCGCCGTATAGCCACCCTCCGGCTCCGGAACCTCAGCCTGAGCCTTCCCTTCACCCCCCAGAGGAAGCACAGTACCATCATTAAGACAGAGTGTCCAGTTCCCTTCCTCCTCCACCTCACTCACATTCGCGCCTCTATCATCTGCAAATCCCAATAGAGGCTGTTCCGGCGGCAGGCTAACCACTTCGCCGCCATGGGGAACCACCTGAAGGAAATCCAGCATAAGCACCAGCACGAGTGCGACAGTGGCAACCGCCGCCGCCGGTCGAAGCCAGCTTAGGCTCTGCGGCTCCAGAACGGCCGTGGCAAGCGCCGCCGCCGGGCGCAGCCATCCCGTCAACCGGGGCTCGAAAACGCCTCCCCTAGCCGTCTCAGCCTCTCTCAGGGCAAAGGACCTCGGCACCTGCACCTCGGGCATCTCGCGAAGAAGCTGTACCGTCATGCGCAGCGACTCAAGCTCTTCCGAGCAGGCGCCGCATGTCTCAAGGTGACGCTCGACCATACCTCTTTCCTCGCCCTCAAGGCGATTATCGAGGTATTCCGAGAGCAAACCCCGGACCTTACGGCATTGCGCTTTTCCTCTGCCACGAAACATAGCTCTACAATCCCTCTACTTATGTTGACGGAATTCAGCGGGTAAAAGTTCCCTGTGCCGGAGCAGGAAGTCCCTCATTCGCGCCCGCCCCCTATTGAGCCGAGACTTCACGGTGCCCAGCGAGCTTCCCGTGGCTTGAGATATCTCCTCGTAGCTCAAGCCCTGGATATCGGAGAGTATGACCACCAGCCGCTGGTCCTCCGGCAGATGCGCCATCCCACTTCTGAGAAGTCGGCTCAACTCCCGGCGCTGGGCATAAGCCTCCGGAGACTCGGTAGCATCGTCCCGGATGAAATCGCCCGCCTCCTCCAGCAGACCATCCAGCGAGGTAATGCTGGCACGCCGAGCCACCCTCAACTTATCATGGCAGGAGTTGGCGGCAATACGCAGGAGCCATGCCTTGAAACTGCCTCCTCTGAACTTGCCGATGGCTTTATACGCAGAGATAAACGTATCCTGGGCAGCATCATCGGCCGTCCCGGCATTTCCCAGCATCCGCAGGGATAGGTTGTATACCAGGCGCTGATAGCGCTCAACCAACAGGTTAAACGACTCGATATCGCCAGCCTGGCTCCTCGATATTAACTCCTGCTCTTCCATAACAGCCCACTTGCGAAGCGAGTACTCGCTCGCTACGGTTGACTGTGAAGCTACGTCTCAGTTATACTAAATTAACCTCGGGTGAAGCCGCGCTCATTCTACCACGTTTGACTTGCGCAATCTAACCCATGGACTCGGGCAAAAAGAAAATATGAAATCTATAATCCGCGAGATTCTGCAAATTGCTCTCCTGGCGCTGGTAGTCTTCTTCGCCCTCCATTTCATGGTACAAAACTTCAGAATCGAAGGTACGAGCATGGAGCCCAACCTCCACGACAGGCAATATGTCCTCGTCAACAGGACAGCTTTCTGGTTTGGCCGTAATCCCAGCAGGGGTGATGTCATCGTCTTTGAGGCGCCGGATCAGCCCTGGAACGACCGCATTAAAAGGGTCATCGGGTTGCCCGGAGAGACCGTGACCGTGAAAAGCGATGGCACCGTCTACATCGACGGTCAACCCCTGGAAGAACCATACCTTACATCACAAAACCCCCGCGATAATTATGGAACCTGGGAAGTGCCCGAGGACGAATACTTCGTCATGGGAGATAACCGCAGCGTCAGCTACGACTCACGCCGTGGTGGGCCTGTCCCCAGAGGCAATATAATAGGCAAGGCATGGCTTATCATCTGGCCACTCGGCGACTGGGGCGGGGTCCCGAACTACACCCTGGAATTGGCAACGGCGTCCTGATGTCTCAAAACCGGAGCCCAACCGTATTGAACTGTGAGGATGACCAGTGACACTGAGAAGGCAGAGCGAGGTCATTGAAATCCCGGAGGGAAGCGGGCAGGTCTTCAGAGAAGGTAAGGCAATAGCCGAAGTGGGCTACCGTCTATATATCGAGGCGGGTACAACAATAGCGAAGTCCTTCAAAGGCGACAGGCAAACCCGCGTAGCTCACAAGTCTGTCAGGGGACATATCACAGTTCTGGACGGAGATTTAATGCCCGGCGGCAGCCACAAAACACCCTTTGGCCCCTTTTCCCTGGCAATGCAAGACGGACGTGAATTCGATTTCTACGTGGATGACTGTGCTACCGACCCCGAATCCGGGCATCAGGAATTAAGAATCTCAGGCGCTGGCAGCAAGCTCTAGCCGTTGAGACTCCACACACAACGCTACTCGTTTCTCCATTGACAACTCCACGTTCATACACTAAAATGAGGCTCAATCGCGGCGCTTCACCAAGAGAGGTGTTACCTAAATGAAGAGAGACTTGATGGATATACTTGCCTGCCCCGTCTGCAAAGGCTCACTGGAACTCGAGGTCACCGAGGAGAACGAGAACGAGATAATTGCGGGGGCGCTGAAGTGTGCCAAGTGTTCCGAGATTTATCCCATTAATGACTCCATCCCCAATCTGCTGCCCCCGGAGCTTCGGGATAAGGCGTAGTCATTCGACGCCACTCGCTTTTTACAGAAACTCAAGCCAGAATCAGGAGGTAAGAACAGGTTATGACCAAATTTAAGATAGGTGGCACGATAATCAGTGCAGGCAGCCTTGTTCTTGCCGGCCTCTTCATATGGGGGCTAGCCGCAGGCGAGCCCTGGCGATTCTGGGCGATAGCCGTCCCCGTCATCATAGGCTTCCTGGCAGCTCTAGGAATAGCCTTCTCTATAGGACGACTCATGTCAACTACGGAGGTTCAAGATACCTCCCAAGGCCAGCCAGAGGAGAAAAAAGAGGGAACTACCTCGACTACCGCCTCCTGAACAGCACCTGTTCCAACTTTGTCTTCCAACCTTATTTACGGTATGTAGGTAACCTTCGACTCCGGGGACTCCCAAACCTCTATACTTGCTATAGCAACGTCACTCAACCGCCCCCTGAGCTCTTCATGGATGGTTGCGGCGATATTCTCCGATGATGGATTGATGCTATCGAAGGGAGCTATATCATTCAGGCATACGTGGTCGAACCGTTTCAGTACCTCGCCCAGATGCTGTTTAAGCTCCACGAAGTCGAAAGCGATTCCGACGTCGTTAAGAGCCTCGGCCTCAACCGTCACCACGACCTCGAAGCGATGACCGTGTAGTTCCTCACACTTGCCGCCGTAGCCCCTCAGATAATGTGCCGCATCGAAGTGCTGCTTCTTGGATACCTGATACATGTCGCCTCCACGTACTAGGTTATCAATTCCTCAAGGCTCAATCTACCCACGTTTTTACCCCATCACGCCCGCTTACCTCAGCCAGCAACTCACCGACCGTCCTCCGGCTCAAGGGATGGACGAAGTCCCCGGCGATCTCGGCGAGCGGGACAAGCATGAAGGCACGCTCTGCCAGAGCGGGATGGGGGACGGTGAGCTCCGGTGTATTTACAGCCCTGTCCCCGTAGAAGAGTATATCTATGTCAATGGTGCGGGGAGCGTTGCGAGGGCCTGGTGCCCTGCCCAACTCGCTCTCAATGCGCTTTATGAAATGCAGCAACTCGATTGGCTCAAGCTCCGTCATACCCGACAACACCGCATTGAGAAACAGCGGCTGCTTCTCGTAGTACATCGGCTCGGTCTCGTAAACTGAGGATACTTCCCCAATGGTCACCTTTTGAGACAGGCACTCCACGGCCTTAGTCAGGTTGTCCATCCGGTCTCCAAGGTTCGACCCCAAACCGAGATATACTTCAGTCTCCACCCAGACCTCCGTTAAAGTTTATATCTCCACTTATAATCAGGAGTCCTTACCCCTGATTATGGCATCGCTCATCCTGATAACCAGGGCCATCTGCCCCATGTCGTGCACTCTCACCATATCGGCCCCGTTGGCGATACCGATGGCTACCGAAGCCGCCGTCCCCTCCAGCCGCTCGTCCACAGGTACATCGAGCACGTGCCCGATGAAGGACTTCCGCGAGGTGCCGAGGAGAACGGGGCGGCCCAGAGATTTCAACTCCGCCAGGCGGCGGACGATCTCGAGGTTCTGCTCAACTGTCTTGCCGAAGCCGACGCCGGGGTCGATGATGATATTGTGCCAGTCGACACCGGCATCAAGCGCAAGTTTCATGCTCCTTTTAAGGTCAGCTATAAGCTCGGGAAAGAAGTCATTAAATTCGACACCACGTTGATTCTGGGTTATGACCAGAGGTATCCCGTTATCCGCCGCCACCTTTGCCAGCTCAGGGTCCTTCTTCAACCCCCAGACATCGTTAACCATGCGCGCGCCGGCCTCCACCGCCTCGCGTGCTACCGCTGACTTATAGGTATCGATGCTCACCGGCACAGGCAGCTCAGCCGCGAGCCGCTCGACCACCGGCAGCACCCTCCCCAGTTCCTCCTCAACGGAAACCGGGGTGAAGTCAGGGCGGGTAGATTCCCCGCCGACATCGATGATGTCGGCGCCTTCATCCACCAGGCGATGCCCCTGGGCGACAGCCTCCTCTACCCCAATCAGCCCGTCGCCGGAGAAGGAATCGGGGGCAACGTTTACGATCCCCATAACATAGGTTCTCTGCCCCCACACAAACTCAGCGTTACCACACCGGGTAACTCCCAGGTCGCGTTCCGAAGCGGTCTCCATATCACGTCCCAAAGGCGATTCTGCGTTACATTATAGCACGGCCTCACGCAAGTAAACATAAGTTTACTCACCAGCCTCGTTGTGATACAATTCAATCTGGAGTAAAGAGTAAGAACCACGGCAAGGTGAGTATACATGCCGATATACGAATACCGCTGCAACGACTGCCGGCGCAGGGTTGACGTTTACGTCCAGAGCTACTCCCCACCCACGAACCACACCTGCACCCATTGCGGCGGCAGGGACCTTACCCGGATATACTCCCGGTTCGCCGTCCGCAAGTCGAAATCGGACACAAGCGTATATGACGATATCCTCTCCGATACCAAGCTGACCCGAGGCCTGATGAGGAATGACCCTCGTGCCCTCGCCGAGTGGAGCCGCAAGATGAGCCATGCCGCGAATGAAGATATCACCCCCGAAACCGAGGAGCTTATGGACAGACTGGACCACGGCGAGGATGTCTCCGACGTCATAGAAGAGATGAAACCGCCGGAGCTCAGAGGAGACGACTAGCCGGAGCCGGAGTAACCAGCCATGCCAATATATGAGTTTCGCTGTAATGAATGTCAACGCACATCGAGCTTCTTCGTCAGGACCGTCAACGACCCTTTGAATCCTGTATGTGCCTCCTGCGGCAGCAGCAACGTCGAGCGCTGCATCTCCAGCTTCGCAATCCATAAGTCAATAAAGACAATCCACGAGGAATCCGGCGAGCCCACTATGTTCCCCGAGAACCCCGATTACTACAGGGACCCGCGCAACATCGGCAGGTCCACCGAGAAGAGGCTTAAAGAGCTGGGCGTAGACATGGACAGTGAGGAGTACCGGGATACCTTTGCCGGGGTCAAGGAGACGATCGCCGCTGCCCGCGAGGGCGAGATGCCCAAGACCCTCAAGGACCAACTCTAGGGAGTTGCCTCGATATGCTGCGTACTTTGGATGCCAATCTCAACCGTATCGGCGAGGGACTGCGCCTGCTGGAGGACATAAGCCGCTTCACCCTGAACGATCCCGACCTCAGCCAGCAGCTTAAGGCTATGCGCCATGAACTGCTGCCCAAAGACCAGGCGCTTCAGGGGAAACTAATCAGCGCCCGCCAAGCAGAGGGTGACGTCGGCGCTTACCTCGACGTAGACAGTGAAGGGGAACGCAGCGACACCGTCAGTCTGGTCAGCGCCAATGCCCACCGGGTACAGCAGTCGCTGCGCGTTCTCGAGGAGATCACCAAGATACCCGGGCAGGACTTCGGAATGGACTGGGAGAAGCTGAAACAGGCCCGTTTCACGCTCTACGAACTCGAGCAAAGAATCCTGTTGAAACTAAGCCGCCGTGATAAGACAAATAAAATATCCGGGCTCTACCTTATCCTCGATACGCAGATGCTGGGCGAGCGAAATGAGGTCGAGGTCGCACGACAGGCGATTCGTGGCGGTGTAACGGTAATCCAGCTCCGCGATAAAATGCGCGCGAAGGGCGAACTGATAACCATAGCTCAAGAGCTCAAGCAGGTCTGTGCCGGGGCAGGCACCCTATTCATCGTCAATGACTACCTCGACGTAGCCCTTGCCTGCGAGGCAGACGGCCTCCACATCGGACAGGGTGACCTGCCACTCGCCGTCGCCCGTAAGCTGCTGCCAGGCGATAAGATCGTGGGATGCTCCACAGCCACGTTGGACGAGGCTGTCCAGGCTCAGGAGCAGGGAGCTGACTATATCGCTGTGGGCTCAATCTATCCCACGACATCGAAAACTGCCATAAGGCCCGCCGGTATCGATACACTGCGCCAGGTGAAAGACAGGGTCTCAATCCCGGTGGTTGCCATCGGCGGGATAAACGAGGATAATGTTGCCGAGGTTATGGATGCCGGCGCCGACGCCGTTGCTGTCATGAGCGCCGTGCTCGGGGCCAGCGATGTTCACGAATACAGCCGCCGTCTCATGGCTGCAATAGGGGGTAAGCAATAAATGGCAAAGCCAACTTCGAAACTCGACGCAATCGGCGAAAGGGTATGCTCTTTCTTCGCCACCGAGGACAGCGCCCGGGAGAAAGGGCTCAGGCTTTCCCGTGACTCCATCCGCTTCAGCGCCAATGCTATCCGCGCCGTGCACCGCGGTGAATACGACAAGGCGAGAGAGCTCATCAACTCCTCGAAGGCGAACGTCGAGGAGATGAACAAGTCGCTGGCTCAGCACGGTGAGCTTTTCTACGGTGGCTTCGTCCACAACGCCCAGAAGGAGTATGCCGAGGCCTGCATCACCCTGGCGCTCGTGTCGGGGAAAACCCTGCCCGAACCAGACAAGCTCGGCATCAGCTACGCCGCCTACCTCAACGGACTGGGGGAGGCAGCAGGTGAGCTCAGGCGGCACCTGCTCGACACCTTGAGGGACGGCAAGATCGACCGCTGCGAGGAGATACTCGAGGCTATGGACGATATCTACAGCCTGCTGGTAACAATCGACTTCCACGACGCCCTTACCGGCGGCCTGAGGCGGACCACCGATATGGTGCGGGGCGTCCTCGAGAGAACCCGGGGCGATTTCACCATCGCCTTGAGGCAGAAAGAGCTTGAGCACAAGCTCGAAGACTTCGGGGGCAAGCTCAAGAAGAAGTAGCTTCACAAGCTGCCCTATTTAGGCCACTCCCTTTACCTTGACAAGGCATAGCCGTTATGCTACTGTGTAATTGAAAACGTTTTTCATTTACACAGTAGCATGCAGTTTACAGAGAAAAAGATAGAGAGCACCCTCAGACGGGAGGGGTACAAGCTCACCCCCCAGCGGCGTGCCGTGCTCAATGCAATCGCGGACAGCCACGACCATCTCACCCCCGCCGATATATACGACAAGGTTCGCCAGGAACACCCCGGCATCGGTCTGGTAACTGTGTACCGCACGCTCGACATACTGGACAAGCTCGGACTTATCTGCGAGGTACATTCAGGAGGCAACTGCCGCAGCTATTTGATGAGGAGGCCGCAAGAGCACCACCACCACCTCATCTGCTCGGAGTGCGGCGCGGTAGCAGATTTCACCGAATGTGACTTCAGCGAGCTCGAGCATCGACTTTCACGGGATACCGGTTTCGAAATCGAGGGGCATCTTCTCGAGTTCTCCGGCCGCTGCCATAATTGCCGAAAGGCAACTCCATCATAAAATGAAGTAGATACCCATGTTCAAACAGATAGCGGGTGAACTCAAGAGACACGCTCCCTTTACCGCTTTCGGAGCGGTAACAGGGATCATTATCATGGTCATCATAATCTTCGGCGATTTCCTAGCTAAGGTCTCGCCGGTTTCAGACGATGTTTTCTACGTCCTGCATCCAACACACGTTTTCCTGAGTGCGCTGGTCACAACGTCTCTATTTGTGAGTTACGGCAGGCGTAAAATCTGGCTGGCGGTTTTAATCGGCTATACCGGCTCCATCGGCATAGCAACGGTAAGCGACTCGATTATTCCCTACATAGGGGAAACCCTGCTCGACCTGCCGAACAGGGGTATCCATATCGGTTTCATCGAGGAACCCCTGTTAACGAATCCCGCGGCATTCGCCGGTATCGTGGTCGGCTACTGGTGGTCTATTACCAGGTTCCCACACGCGGGGCATGTACTGATAAGCACCTGGGCATCGCTATTTCACATCATCATGGCAGTAGGCACAACACTCAGCTGGGTTCAGTTTCTTGCCATCTTCCTGTTTCTATTCCTCGCGGTCTGGCTGCCCTGCTGTGTGAGCGATATAATATATCCCATTCTATTCGCAAGACGAAGCGCTTCGACCTTGAGCGAGGTCACACAGCACAGTTAAAGCAGGCTGCAGGAGAGCTTATTCACTGCCCTCCGCCACAGGTTCCTCCACAGCAACAGTCCCGTCATCCACTTCCGCTTGCTTCCCGACCCAGCGTGTCTTCCAGATGAGCCACGCGCCTGCGCCGACCATCAAAATCAGCGCTATCAACTGCCCCTCGTGCAGAAAACCGGCGAAAGGTTCCGTGTCCCCCCGCCAGAACCTCACGGTGAATGTCAGTATGGAGTACAGCAACAGGTATACCGCCAGCAGGGAACCGCTCGGCCTCAGTCTACCTCTGAACACCCAGAAGAGCAGGGCGAAAATGACCAGGTCTCCCAGCAATTCGTACATCTGGGTAGGATGGAGTAAGGTGCCCAGGGCAGCACATTCATGTGCAGCGCTATCAGGGTGAGAATATGAGACAGCCCAAGGCAGGGAGGTCGGTTCTCCACAGCAACAGCCGTTGATAGTGCACCCCACCCTGCCGATAGCCTGCGCCAAGATGATACCCGGAGCCCCGATATCGGCCAGCGGCGCAAAGGACACCTTTCGAATCTTGCAGTGTATCCACGTCCCCAGCAGACCACCCAGTATGGCCCCAAAGATGGTGAGCCCCCTTACCCCGAAGATACTGACCGGGTCGTCCACGAAGTCGCCGATTTTATCGATGACATGGACAAGCCTGGAGACGATTATGGCCATGGGTATTGCCCAGAGTGCTCCGCCCAGGACGAACTCGGTTGTGTATCCCTTACCCCTGCTGAAGCGCCAGACCCACAGCACCAGACCGGCAACAGCCAGGGCAACGAATATCCCATACCAGTGTATTTTCAGAGAACCGATGCTGAATGCAACCGGGTCGATTCCAATATCGATAACGCCCCCTTAAAAACTTCTCGATGATGGTCTAGCGTAGCGCACAGGGACTCATTATAAGCTATACCAGCGCAGTTAAACAACACGCCTCACCTGTTGCAATAACCGCCCAGCCGTGATATACATTACCAGGGAATGAAAGACAACATTTTACTACCGGACATCAAAGATGGAGAAAAAGAAGAGCCTGCTTGATATCCTGCGCCAAAAGGGGTACCGACTCACCCCCCAACGTATGATGGTGCTGGAGGCTATCGAGGCCAGCGATGACCACATCAGCGCCGAGGAAATCCACGCCAGCGCCCGTGCCAGATATCCCTATATCAATATCTCCACCGTTTATCGAACTCTGGACCTGCTGAAGGAAAAGGGGCTGGTGACCGAGACAGATCTGGGTGGTGGTCGCTACCTCTACCACCCGGTGGGAAAGGCACAACACCACCACCTGGTGTGCGGGAAATGCGGCAAGGTCAGGGACATCGATGCTACTGTTTTCCAGCAGCTGCGAGATGAACTGAAAAATAAATACGGCTTCAACGCCGAGTTCGAGCATATCGCTGTCTTCGGAACCTGCGAGAAATGCGAAGGATGACCTCACCGGCCGGAAACGCCGTCATCCTTGATGTGGAATCCGGTGTGGCACGAGAGAGTGAGGTTTCTCCTGTCCGTGGGCCTTCATCAAATCGTCATTACCCATGATATCATGCGGATTCCCGTCGGCAACAACACGACCCCCGTCCAGCAGCACAACGCGGCTGCATACCTCCAGGATCAACTCAAGGTCATGGGAAGCGATCAAAATCGTCCCCGCTGAGGACTGTAAAAGGCTGATAAGACGCCGCCGCGAGCGGATGTCGAGGTTGGCGCTGGGCTCATCGTAGATAACCAGACCGGGGCGCATCGCCAGAATGACCGCGATGGATACCATGCGCTTCTCGCCTTCCGAGAGATGGTGAGCAGGCCTGCCTGCCAGTTCGCTACACCCGACGGCCGACAGCGCCTCCTTCACCCTCACTTCAACCTCCTCCTTCGATAGCCCCATGTTCCGTGGCCCGAAGGCGACGTCGTCGTGCACCGAGGGGCAGAAGAGCTGGTCGTCAGGATTCTGAAAAACAAGCCCTACCTCAGGGCGAAAATCGCCGTTCAGTACCGGCTTGCCCAATACCGTGATCTCCCCTGCAGATGGCCGGAGGACGCCGCAGACCTGCAGAAACAGTGTCGTCTTGCCGGCTCCGTTGGGCCCTATCAATCCCAGCCGCTCACCCGCCATTACCCTGAGGTTAATAGCTTCTAAAACGCCTGGCTTGTCGGGATAGGAAAAGTGCAACCCCGATATCTCCAGCACCAGCTCGTTTGTCTTCTCTATCGGCATCTTTTCACCTGATATTCAAAAACTCATATCCTGCTCTTCGAAGCAGAACCTTGCAGCCAACACCTATAATAATATATCCCCCACGACGAAACCAGCCGCTACAAGGATAATACCCAGCAGCGCTAGTATGTCGGTGGTATCGGCCCGAAACTCATCCTCAGGCGGCCTGGCGTGACCATATCCCCGCACGATCATGGCCTTGTATACCCACTCCGAACGCTCGTAGCTCCGCACCAGTATGCTGCCGCCGAGCCAGGCTAAGACTTTGAGGCCGCGCCAGCTCAAACGGCGCCCGCGGAATCCCCGGAGTTTCATCGCTGTCTCCATCCTGTGCAGATAGTCTCCGATCTCGTGGAGGTAGCGGAAGGCGAGAAGCGCCATATCGGTGAGGATGGCAGGGAGGCCTAACGCCCGCATCGCCTTCAGTGTAGTCAGGAAGGGGCCGGTGCCGAACATCACCAGCCCGACGGTGAGGATACAGAGAAACCTGATGGCTATCAACAGAACGGCAACAAGGGCAGGAGGAGTACCACCACCAGCAGAAAGATGGATGGATAGCGCAAACGTGTCAGCATGAAGGAAACCGGCAGCCTCGAGATAACGTAAACAATGGCGGTGACCAGCACCATCGCCGGCAGTAAATACAGGCTGCCGACGAAAGAGAATGCGAAGATCAGGACCATAAGCCCGATCAGCTTCAACCGCGGGTCCCAGCGGTGAAGTGGCGAGTCAAGGTAGGGATACTGATCGATTCCGAATCTCATGATCGTGCCAACAGCAACGGCCGTACTCTCTGCAGGAAGATAGTAACCATCGCAGTGAACGTACCCTCGATGAACATCAACGGTACATGTGCCAGCGCCAGCGTGTATATCGCTGAGCGCTCGACCTCAACATCCAGCCCGGCAGGGATGAAATAAATGAGGATAACCAGAAAGAGCACCGTGGACAGGGCAATGCTGCTCAGGCCGGCGATAAATCCGAATATCCCTGTCTTTACACGGTCAGCCTCCCCCCCAATATTGCGCATCCTGAAGATATGATATGACAGGAGCGCGGGTACTCCCATTATGATTGCGTTTACCCCCAAAGTGGTGAGTCCGCCGTGCTGGAACATCACCGCCTGGAAGAACAGGCCGATGAGAATTGCGGGAAAGGCGTAGTACCCCAGCACAGCACCCAGGAGCCCGTTCAGCACCAGATGGACGCTGGTGGGCGGCACCGGGATATGGATCCAGGAGACAACAAAGAAGGCAGCCGTGAGTATTGCAGCTTTGGGGATGTTCTCCCGGGGGTTCTGCTCCTGGTTTATCTTGCGCAGAGAATACCAAGCAACGGGGACACTGGCAGCATAGCCAGCGCCGCACACGGCAGCGGGTAGAACGCCATCCGGTATATGCATCAGGCTCTCTTCCGCATGAAGTAGAGTGCCGTGCCAGCGATACCCCAGATGACGCAGACCGCCATTAATACAATCTGAGTCACAGAGTAGCCCCCGGTGCCACCTGTCCCCACCATGCCCTCGCCCACAGGGATATGAATCATGCCGCCGTGGCCAGCCAGGCGCACCTGAACATCCCAGGTGCCCGGCTTGGAGCTGTCAGGCGTGAAGATGAAACGCCCATCGTCATCGCAGGTACCGGTCAGCCACGGGGTACCGGGATCATCAGGGGCATAGACCACCACCTGGGCGCCGGCCATCGGCCCTCCAGTGTCGTACCTGGCGACAACCTCAACCTCCACATTGCTGGTGTACTCGATGCTGACGCCGTGAGCATGCACTACCAGTGGCCAGCCAATCATTACGAGTACAAAGGCCAGCCCGAAGAGAAGCTTCCAATTACCACTCATAGTACCACCACCCATGAGCAGGATTCACAGAGCCACATCCATGTTGAGACAGGACAATTAGTAGCAATGGCAATGGCCTTCGCCGACATGCCCTAAAGTGGGTAGAGTTTCCACCAGGGTCTGATAGTCATTGGCCGCGATTTCGGCCTGAAGCCCGGCCAAGTCTATATCAACCCTGCCGTTCTCCGCTGTGGCAGCAAACGGGTCGAAGCCGATAGCGCCGACGTTTATATGGTCATCCATCGGAGCTTCGACATCTCCGAAAACATGGTCGAAGTGGAATGTCATCTCAACATCCGCCGTTTCGCCTTCCTCGACTATGCCCTTGCGCTCATCGCCGACATACTCGCCGCAGGCATACCCGTACTCCTCCTCGATATTGATAGTGAAATCTATGGTCTGATTCCCTTTGACGGCAGCCCCCATGATAACAAGGCTGTATCCGGCAGCCGGTCCCGAGGTTGCCCTTACCATCTCCCAAGAGATGGCGTTATAGTGCCCTACTTCAGCATCCACTACCTGTCCCACGAGTATTGGCTCAGCGTCCTCGCCGCCCTCCGCCAGGTCGACGGTATAGCTTCCGTCGAGTTCAACCTCGACATCGGCCTCTATTTCCCCTGCATCGTGGGGGTCGTAAGGCGGATCGGTCTGATAGGCAGTTACGTCCGCGAGGTTGACGTATATATGGTCGAAGTTTATGCTCCAGCCGTCCTTGGACACGAATCCCTGGCGGACGAAGTCCTCGCCATTGGCCTTGAACTGCAGCGTGCCTACCGCCTCGCTGCCACAACCGGCCAGCAGGATGACGATTACCAGAGATGCAGCAACCGCCAGAGCAACCATTGACTTTTTCATATGAACCCTTCCTTTCCAGCCCCAGAGAGGCATGTCTATGTATTTGCAACCAATTGCATTAAAAAATAGTAAAAAAAATTCAGCCCAACCCACTCCGATTCACCTGCTATCACTAGCTTTTGCAATCAGTTGCATTATTCAATCCCAACGATAACACAAATGTAGAGGGATGTCAAAGCTCGTTAGCTTGAGATTCAGATTGAGATTAGAGGCGACCCGCTGGGTCGCCTCTATAGTATTGCCATCCGAGAAGAGCGAATTACCGTTCTAATCTTTCATCGGGATACTCTTGAACTCCTCAACGATCCCCATCACCGCTTGCTCCACGGGGATCCTCTCTATGCTCGAGGCACCGACAAACCCCAGCGCGTCGGTATGCTCATAGAGATACCTGGTATCCTCAGGAGTGGAAATCGTCCCTCCATGAGCAAGGCAGATGATATCGGGATTCACCTCCCTGGTGGCCTCGATAATCCTCTGCACGCTGGCAGCAGCATCCTCGAGAGGCGATGCCAGCGAGTCGAAACCGACAAGCCCCCCGGCGGTGCCCCCGGTATGAGGGACCATGCAGTCGACACCCGCCTCCGCCATCGCCCGTGCGTCCGCGGGGAAGAACACGTAGGCCATGGTGAATACATCCATATCGCGCGCTACGCGTATCAGCTCTATCTCCCTGGAGAAGCCTATACCCTTCTCCTCCCTGTCCTTGCGGTAGTTCTCGTCGTCGAAAAAGCCGAACGTGGGGAAATTGATGACGCCCGAGAACCCGGTATTGGTGAACTTCCTAACCACCTCGGGTATATCCCTCCCGACCAGAAGCTCGGCCGTATCGACCCCGCCGATGATTGGGGTGTCCTGCACCACGTCATCTATCTCCTGAAACATGCTCAGGGTTACCTCGTTGGACCTTTCAACGAGCGTGGTCTGGAATCCCTTTATCCGCGACTGCCCCGAGCTATAGACCATTATCAGGTCTGCCCCGCCGAGCTCAGCGCACTTGGCTATGATGCCGGCGCTGCTGCCGGCAGCGATAACCGGCTTTTTCTCAGCGATTACCTTTCTGAGTCTCTCCAGAATCTCTCCCCTGGTGAACCTCCTGCTCATTCTGGCAACCTCCCTTCTCAACTGCCCTACCCGGTATTCATTCTTCAGACTAAGCGCGCGATACGCGCGCCGTCGTGGATCGCCTCCCATATCTTGCCCGGCTCGACGCAACTCCCGATGCTGTATACCTCCGGGATCTCATCCCTCAGGCTGTCATCGAACCCGTTATTGGACGTAAAGCCTACGGCAAGCGCCACGGTATCAGCCTCTATGACCAGCCTGTTCCCGCCCATATCGACGGCGACAACGCCCTCCCCAGTGATCTCAACAGCCGTCGTTGTCGCGGCTATCTCCACACCAAGCTCGGCCAGCATATCTGTCAGATAGAAGCGGCTGAACATATTTACGTCGTTGGCCACACCGAATGTCATCTCAACGATGGTCACCTTCTTTCCCTGCGCCGCCAAGAACCAGGCGAGCTCGCAGCCGACCTGCCCGCCCCCGACGACGGCGACCCTATCACCAGCCTCCTTCTTCCCCAGCAGTATGTCGCTGGCGGTAACGACATTTCCTCCATTAATACCGGGCATATCCGGGATATGATGAGAGGCGCCCATTGCCAGTATCACCACATCCGGTTTCAGTTCCCTGACAAATTCCGGTGTGGTCTCCCTTCCCAACTCCATATTCACACCCAGCTTATCGAGCTGGTTCTTAAGGTACTCCATCAGGTCCTTGACCGGCTTCTTAAACTGCGGTACCGCAGCTGCTATCAACTGGCCTCCCAGGCTGTTCTCTTTCTCGTGCAGCGTTACCTCATGGCCCCTCAGTGCAGCCACTCTCGCCGCCTCCATACCAGCAGGTCCGCCGCCTACGATAAGCACGCGCTTGGGACTCTCAACCGGCTTGATCTGATATTCCCGCTCCCTTCCCAGCTCGGGGTTCACCACGCAGGCTATACGCCACATATGTGATATATTGCCGGCACATGCCTCGTTGCAGTAGATACAGGGCCTGATATCATCCAGTCGCCCCTCATACACCTTGTTCGGCAATTCAGCGTCGGCGAGCAGGGGCCTTCCCAGAGCAATTATGTCTGCCTTGCCCTGCTCGAGAACCTGCTCGGCAACCTCAGGATTACCGAGCTTCCCGGCGACGATGACCGGTATACTGACAGCCTTCTTTATCTCCTCCGCCAAAGGCACGTTGCACCCCTCGGGCATGCCCATAGTGGGGAATATCCTGCTGAACCAGGGCGGCGACTCATAGATACCCGCTGATACACTAATGGCGTCCACCCCCACGGCCTCCAACCTCCCAGCTATCTGCCGGTTATCATCCAGAGTGAGGCCACCATCTATATATTCGTCGGCACTGAGCCTGAAGATGATGGGGAAATCGGGGCCAACCGCCATCCTCACACCCTCTACTACCCGCAAAGCAAACCTCATCCTGCCATCTAAGTCCCCGCCATACTCATCAGTGCGCTTGTTGGTATAAGGGGACATGAACTGGGTGATCAGGTATCCATGGGCGCCATGGAGCTCGACAGCATCGAATCCAGCCGCCTTGGTGAGCGTCGCTCCCAGGACATATTTACCTACTAATACCTCGATTTCCTCTATGGTAAGCTCCCGTGGTATATCTCCACCGGTAGCGAGGCACGGAATGACCGAAGGGGCTACGAGCTCCTGCCCCTCGGCGCTGGTCAGTGCCGAGCCCTGCCTGCCGCAATGGTGCAGTTGGGTAGCGATTCTAGTGCCGTATTGATGGACGGCGTCCGCCAGATCATGCAGTCCCTGGACGAACTTCCACTCATCGGCGCGTATGGGATTGGTGCCAGCTTTGCCCACCGGCCAGTCAATACAGGTGTTCTCGATTATTATCAGGCTCACCCCACCCTTAGCCCTCTCCACATAGTAGTCTATCAACTGATCGCTCACCGCGCCGAACTCGGTACCAAACTTGGAACATATGGCAGGCATTATCATCCTGTTCTTGAGCTCCAGTTTCCCTATTTTGACCGGCTCGAGCAGTTTTTTCAGCTTCGCCATTTCAGTTACTCCCTGTATTCACTAAATTTATATCCGGTGCGCGACGCGTGCTCCTCCGTGTATCGCCCCTTTTATCTTCCCCAGCCTCGAACAGTCCCCAACAGCATAGCGTTCCGGCAGCACTCCCTTCAACTCCTCCGCAAACCCATGGTTCGGCTTGAAGCCCACTGCAAGGACCACGGTATCCGCTTCTATAATCTTCCTGTTCCCTGCCATATCGACCGCCAACACACCCTTATCCATAACCTCCTCGGCGGTCATGCCGACTGCCATCTCAACCCCCAGCTCCGCTAGCTTGTTCAACAGATAGAATCGGCTGAACAGGTTTACATCACTAGCCACAGCATACTGCATCTCGATAATAGACACTTTCTTCCCCTGCTCCGCTAGATACCAGGCAAGCTCGCTTCCAACCTCTCCACCCCCGATAATGGCCACCCTATTGCCCGCCTCTTTCTGATCGAGCAGTATCTCGCTGGCAGTGACGACATTTCCGCTATCAAAACCGGGCATATCTGGAATTATATGAGAGGCACCAGTCGCCAGAATCACCACGTCCGGCTTCAGCTCCCTGACAAATTCCGGTGTAGTCTCCCTTCCCAATTCGATATTTACCCCGTGCCTGTCAAGCTGATTTTTAAAGTACTCAATCAAGTTATTTATCGGTTTTTTAAACTGCGGTACCGAAGCTGCTATCAACTGGCCTCCCAGTCTGTTCTCCTTCTCGTGAAGGGTTACCTCATGACCCCTCAGCGCCGCCACTCTCGCCGCCTCCATCCCAGCCGGTCCCCCGCCAACGATGAGCACTCGCTTAGCCTTTTCCGCCTGTTTGACCTCGAACTCACTCTCCCTCCCCAGATCGGGATTGACCTGGCAATCTATATGCCATAGGTGAGAGAGACCGCCGACGCAGCTTTCATCACAATAAATACACGGCCTGATATCATCCAGCCTCCCTTCGACT
>SMTZ1_10001466_pt1 | contig 24609 bp, 20 predicted proteins | sample DeeMarSWOR136_30_FD_25667 | JGI IMG/M metagenome (IMG submission 25667) | reverse complement strand
ATTCGGTGGGATAATGTGTAACGATTTGAGGACTGAGACGTCTTAATATATAGGAGTTCTGGTTCAACCTGTACGGTTGTGGTCAGGGACAGCACCTACACCGGTGACGGAAACCGCGATATTGATTTCAAGGGCAGGGCCACTACAGTCCGCAGCGAAAACGTGCGTGGTCTAAATACTCTTGCTATATATCTTAGAGAGGTGAAAAATGAGAAAAAGGAATTGGGTGGTGATTTTATTGATTCTGGTGGATTTTTGCTTCACTTCAACAGCCAATGCGGATCTGGCGATTACTGAAATCATGAGCCAAAGCGTTCACGAGCTTCCAACAAATTGTGACTGGTGGGAATTGACCAATACCGGCCCTTCGTCCGTCAACTTGACGGACTATTCATGGGACGATGATTCTCATACAGCCGGGATAGTTACATTCGGAAACGTTATCATAGGCGCAGCTGAATCTATCATAATTCTTGATGCGCCTTCTAATGATACGGATGAATGGAAAAGTGTTTGGGGACTCGGCGACGACGCGAATGTATACGACCATAGTCATTTTTCGGGAGCTTTCCCTGGCCTTGGCAGCTCTGATGGAGTGTTCCTCTATGATACCAATGATGTGCTGGTAACCTCCGTCACGTATCCAAGCCGCACAGCCGGATTCTCGAACGAGTGGGCGATGAACGGAACATTTCTAGGTCTCAGTGTAGTCGGCGAGAACGGTGCTTATCAGTCCGCGAACTTATACCCCGATGTTGCTTCTCCGGGCTATGCAGTAAAAAGTGAACCCTGCAGCAGCTCCGGCAGGATGATGTACTGGACTGATAAGGATAGCGCCAAGATCCAGCGAATGAATCTCGAGAGCGGATGCGTCGAAGACATACTCACTTCGGCAGAGGGGCTGGTGGACCCTCGCGGGCTGGCAATTGATGTGGCCAGTGAAAAGATGTACTGGGCTGACAGCACTACCGGAGTAATTCATCGTTCTAACCTCGATGGTTCTGGTGATATGCAGCTTGTAACAGGACTGTCATTCCCGGCTGATATTGCACTTGATACGGACAACGGTAGGATTTACTTCGCCGAGAGCAACTTAAGCAGGATTCGACGTGTCAATATAGACGGCTCAGGACTGATTGAAGATGTTGTTACCGGTCTGGGCCAGCCGTATTACATAGAGCTTGATTTGACAAATAGCAGGATTTACTGGAGTGATGTTGAGAATTCGGTGATTCATCGCGCCAATCTGGATGGCACCGGCGGTGAAGATTTTATTACCGGTCTGGACCATGTACGCGATATTGTGCTGGATTTGCCTGCCGGCAGGATTTACTGGGGTGATCGAGGCAGTTCGAAGATTCAACGCGCCAATCTCGATGGGACAGGCGGAGTCGAAGATCTGTTCGGTCCAACAGATGGTCTGGGACGTCCGCACGGTCTGCTGCTTGATGCCACTGAGGACAAGATATACTGGACAGATACAGTAACCAGCGCAATCCACCGGGGAAACACTGATGGCAGTGGTTCCGTTGAGGATCTCGTTACGGGATTGGACGGGCCGTGGTCACTTGCGATTGTCATGGTAAGGCATATCATATATGTCGACGCCGATGCACCGGATGCGAATGACGGTTCAAGCTGGGAAGATGCTTTCCATTACCTCCAGGACGCCTTATCTGTTGCAAGGTTAGGCGATGAAATCTGGGTAGCTGAAGGCGTTTATAAGCCTGATGAGGATACTGACAATCCAACTGGAACAGGCAACCGCGAAGCAACGTTCCAGCTCAAGCATGGCGTTACAGTCAAGGGTGGCTACGCCGGGTACGGTGAACCAGACCCTGATAAACGAGATATCGAGACGTACGAAACCGTCCTGAGCGGCGACTTGGATGGCAATGATGTATATGTAAATGACCATTGTGATTTATTAACTGAGCCGACCCGCTCAGAAAACAGCTACCATATCGTTACCGGCAGCAATATCTACGAGACGGCCGTGCTGGATGGTTTCACTGTCACCGCCGGTAATGCCAACGGAACGCCGGATTACGAACGCGATCGCGGCGGTGGAATGTTCAACAATGGGCATGATAACCCGTGCAATCCAACAGTGACCGGATGCACGTTTACTGGTAACTCGGCTGCCCAGTACGGCGGCGGAATGTTCAACTATGGACACGGAGATGGCGAGTGCAATCCGATGCTAACCGACTGCACGTTCATCGGTAACGCGTCCGGCGATGAAGGTGGCGGGATGTTGAACTGGGAAGGTCATGCCGTGGTGACCAACTGTACGTTCACAGGGAACTTTGCTGGTGGCGGAGGGGGCGGCATGAACAGTGTAGGCAGCAATCCAGTCCTGACCAATTGTACATTCAGTGATAATTTTGCTACTTACATAGGCGGTGGGATATTGAACTGGGAGCAGTGCAATCTGACGCTAACCAACTGTATTCTCTGGGGCAACGGTGATGAAGGCGGGACAGATGAATCAGCACAGATTCACAACTTCGTCTCAACTCCCGTTGTTAACAATAGCTGCATCCAGGGCTGGACTGGCGGTTTAGGTGGAATCGGCAACATCGGCGACGACCCGCTGTTCCGGGACGCCGATGGGCCTGACAACGTCGTCGGCACGGTGGATGACGACCTGCGGCTGATGGAAGGTTCGCCCTGCATCGACACGGGCAACAGCAATGAGCCAAATCTGCCGGCAATGGACATGGATGGCCACCCAAGGATTATTGATGGCGATTGCAATGACACCGACATCGTGGACATGGGCGTGTATGAGTTTAATTATGCTTATATGGGCGACTTCGATTATAATTGCGAGGTGGATTTTGGCGACTTTGCTATATTTGCATTGGCCTGGTTGACTGAGCCTAAAGATGCCCACTGGAATCCTACTTGCGACATTAGCATCCCTAACGATAGTTCCATCAATATGCTGGACCTTCAAGTATTTGTCGAAAACTGGTTGGCAGGTATTGAGTAGTTGAATATGCGGATTATATTACGTTATGGCGGCACGGCTGAGGCAAGTAAATCATATTTTGGCGAATCGGTTTGCGAGACGGTTGTTGCAGGCGATATAAACCGTGACTGTAAGGTCAATTTTAAGGACTTAGCGCTTATGGCTTTACATTGGCTGGAGGAGAAATAGGACTTGCTGGTGTTTGAAAACCTGAAGCGAAGAGAGTAAAAAGCAGGGTATAAAATGAAAGGTGAGATTCTTCGCCTGCAAGACGGGAGTTCCGCTAACACTTCTACTTTCGGTGCACAAACCTGAAGGGCAACGATCGAGATAACATTAGCTTTTGATAAATTCGATTGACTGGGGGAGTAGACCCCACCCTTCGGAGGGGTGGGCTACGCGCCTGGGGCATTTTATTGTCTGTAAAGGCCGAAAATCGGCATAAATGGTTACGCCGTAAGGTGCTCTGGGTTGCAAAGCTGGGCCTGTTGTTATTAAAAATTCTAATGGGAAAATCCTTGCTTTAAGATGTGTTTTTGGTTAAAATATTGGTTTCTTGTTAGCCGAAAACTACCTAACACAGTTTGGTCTGGAGCTGAGAATATGAAACGTAATTGCTTTATTGTAGCTGTTTTTGTTATCGCTTGTGTTTTGCTCTTGCAAGTTGGCTGTCAAAAAGAAGCCAAATCGCCGGAAGAGTCTAAGACTATGTTGATCCGGCCGAGTTCCGAGCCCAACGAACCGGTGATTGTTCCGGTAAAGAATGTAACAGTACCTGAGGCCAATAAGCCCGGGCCAACAATTACGTTTGAAAAAGTAGTTTACGATTTCGGCGAAATCGGTCCGAAGTCAAGTAACTCCTGTGAATTTAAATTTACAAACACTGGGGTCGGCTTGTTGAAAATCGGGGAAATCGAGACCTGCTGCGGCTTCTCGGGGAAGTTAAAAGGGAACAAGAGAGACTATGCACCGGGGGAAAGCGGGACTGTGATAGTAACGTTTAGTGCAGGCAGGTTTCGCGGTAAATTGACGAAATATCAACATGTCAACAGCAACGATAAGGCGAGGCCGAGGATTAGACTGACTGTAAAGGCCGAGATTGTGCCGAAGGTCCGTTATCAGCCGGAGAGACTGAACCTTTTGCTCAAGGATGCAAATGCCGGCTGTCCGGAGATTACACTAACCAGTCTTGACAATCAGCCGTTTGCGATAAAGCAGTTCAAATCGACCGCCAATTCGATAACCGCAGATTTTAATCCTTCAGTGCAAAAGACGAAGTTTGTTCTTCAGCCGAAAGTCGATTTGGAAATACTGCAAAGAGCCTTAAACGGGAGTATCAGCATTAGCCTGACTCATCCTGAATGCCCCACGGTTACTATCCCATATAGCACACTGTCGAGATTTAAAACTACGCCGCCTTCAATTATCGTTCTGCGCGCCGAACCGCAAAAGCCGATAAAAAGAAAGGTCTGGATACTGAACAACTATAACGAGGATTTCGAGGTTGAATCGGCGTCGTCGGAAAAAGGTATTATAAAGGTTTTGAGTCAGGAGGAAATTCGAGGCGGTTATCAGTTTGAGCTTGAGATAACGCCACCGGCTGTGGAAGGTAAAAGTAGGCTTTTCACGGATGTGTTTTTTGTAAATATAAAAGGCGGTGATAAAGTGTTAATTAGCTGTCGCGGATTCTATAGTTCAAGAGTGGCACCAAGACGCGATGAAGAACGTTTGCCGTTGCCCCCAGGAAAAATAGAAGGGCCGGCTGGCACGAATTGAGCTCGCGCTAAGCCCGTAAAACCAACGGCTAACTTACTTGGCCCAGCTTGGGGTCCTCTAATTGTGGCGGGGTAAGAGCTGACCAGGAGTATAATGCGATTAGTAATCTGCATTTGTGTGTTGGCGGTGGGGGCTACTTGCATACCGGATAAGTCAACGAAACCGTCGGTAAAACCGCTCCATAAAACCGATGTGCTTATGGTTTTTCTGACGGGCAACGAGCTTGGAGCTTTGAAGCCGTGCGGCTGTTCCGGCGGACAGCTTGGGGGTTTTGACAGACGCTCGGCGGTCTTCAACAGTGTGCCCCAGGATAGAAGGTTGATTGTCGATACGGGCTCGTTTGTCGAAGGTTCCGGCGAGCAGGATTTAATTAAGTTCGATATAATAATTCAGGCGTTTTGTCGGCTTAAGTATGATTTGGTCAATCTGGCCGAAAAGGACATCGAAATAATCGAAAGTCTTGGACTGCTGGACAGTATTAGCTCGGTTTTTAGTGTTATAAGTTCTTGCGGTCCGGCCGATGCGAATGTGCCGGCGAAATTTACCAAGCAGTTGTCGCTAAAAGGCAAAACCGTGCTCGTAACAGTTGCGGCCTTTGACGCGGCGTCGGCCACAAAATCCGGCCAGATAGAGCGAATCAATGAACTTTTTACCGCTCCTGCCAATCTGCAAGCGGTTAACCTCCTCATATTAAGCCGGTGTGATGCCGGCATTATTAGTTCCATCGGGGAGATGGGAATTGTAGATTGTTTGATTTGCCCTACCGAATCTGATGAGGCGATGGTAATTAGTGGCCCAAATGAAAGGCCACTGGTTGTATCAGTAGGGCGGTACGGTAAATATGTCGGCAAGTTAAAGATTTATCCTGGGCGAAGTGAATTATCTGGCTCAAAAGAGATTCTTCACTCTTCTCAGAATGAGCTGGCGTTCAGTTTTTTGCCTGTAGCCGTGGACGAAAGTTTACCGCGGGAAGCTTCTCTTATTGAGTTGTACAAAGAGTACCAACGGCTTGTTAAAGAGGCCAATCTTCTGGAGAAACAGCCGCGTTATGTTTTGCCGAATGGTTTGAAATATACCGGCTCGGAATCCTGTAAGCCCTGTCACGAGTACGAATATGAGAAATGGAGCGGCAAGCCCCACGCGCACGCTTATTCGACGCTTGAGAGAGTTGGCTCGGCTTTCGACCCGGAGTGTGTCGTCTGCCATGTTGTTGGTATGGAATATGTAAGCGGCTTTGTTTCGGGCCAAAAAACCGCTTATTTGAAGAATGTCGGCTGCGAAAGCTGCCACGGTCCGGGCTCGGAACACATCAGAACTTTAGGCGAGGCAAAAACCACCGGGCCGAGGCTGGACTGCTCTGATTGCCATACGCCCGAGACAAGCGGAGAATATGGCGGAAACAAAGAGCTTTATTTGGAAAAAATAATTCATTGGAGGGAACCAAATACCGGCGGCAATGTCAAATAATAAGGAGATTAGAAAGGCTGGAAGGCTGATATGATAAAGACATTGCGAATAACAAGTGTCGCAGCAGTGGCTTTGGCTGTTGTTTTTTTTGCTTTTCCTGCGGTTTTTGGTGGTCGCGGCGGAGAGAGCGAGCGATTTTTGAATTCTGACAGCGTGATAGAGAGGTTTAACAAACTCAAGAGTGGTACGAGCACAACAGGCCGAAGCCAGGAATCGCCGCTCGTAAAGCAGGCGGAGGCCTTTGCATTGTATCTGGATCCGCCGAAGCTGGCGAAGCCGACGACGACAAAAATAACTACTCCAGGGCCTCGCCCGACGCCGATTCCTGACCCCAGACCCAAGGCAGTTTCAGCCAGATTTACGCTTATCGGCACGAGTTATTATGCATCACATCCGGAGCTGTCGCTGGCATTGATTGACGAGCCGGGCAAGGGCTTGCATTGGGTCAAACAATCCGGCAACGTGGGGCATTTAATCATTGAGCAGGTAAAATCCGGGCTTGTAGTTGTTCGAGACGGCGAAAGGACTTTCGAGCTTGCGCCTGAGAGGCCGGTGAAAAAAAGTCTTATAAAAGGTGAAGGAACGCCAACCGCCAAAACCGACTCCAAACCCGCATTACCAGCGTCAATTGGCCCTAAACCCACATTATCAGCGTCAATTGGCCCTAAACCTACGTTACCGGCGTCAATTGGCCCCAAATCTGCTTCGGTCAGGCAAACTGGTGGACCAGCTAAACCTCCCTCCAGCATTATAAGCAGTAGGTCTCCGAGTGTAAGCGATGAAGAAAGGGCAGCGCTGGAAAAACTCATGAACGAGCTTAAAGCCGTGCAGGGAAGTGGGAAATCCGATAAAACCGGCGGGACGACACGCAGCAAAGAAGAAATCGAGGCGTTGATGGGAAAACTTCTTTACGATTATAAATCTACGCGGATAAGCGCCGAAGAGGCGAAGAGACTGGACCGTTTGGGCAAAGAGTTGAAGGACGTTAACGGTGACCCGAATAGCCCCCAGAGCCGGAAAATTGAAAAGCCAAAAAGCTCACAGGAGCCGAACAGTCCGGCTAAGGAATAGCGCCTACCGATTTACTATTTGCCGGAAAGACATCGGACAACGGCTCGACTGAGCTCGCCGAAGTCAGCCATCAGAAACAAACCTCCGAGTTTTCCATTGAATATTTAATTTTTGAGTCTCAGTCCTGCATCCAACCAATAGTCAATATTCAATTTGCCAATCGTCAGTTTCTTTGCGTTTTTGGCGGTTTTTTCGCCTGAAAGCAGGAACTTTTGGGCGTTTTCTGTGTCTGATTAGTATAGGCGGCATCCGATTTCAGGGAGGTAACGGGTCCGATAAATTCAAACCACGTTGTTGAATTAGAGTTTTTCAGGAGAAGTAAGCTTATGGCAGCGAAACTAAGCTACAGAAGGGCCTTGGGTTCAGGTCCCATTTCGCATTTTGTCGCTAAATGGGGAACTTTCCGCAAGGCAGGGACTTTCGTTTTAATTTTGGCGGCAACTCTTTTGTTATGCGGCAGTTATGCTTTTGCTGCTGATTCTGGGCTGTCGCGATACAGGGTTTTTACATTGCGGCATATATCAGCCGAGCAGGGCAAGCAGTATCTAACCGAGGCCAAAATCGGCACGGTTTCACAGCTTCCCGGTTCCAACACGCTTTTGGTAACGGCTCAGCATCGGGAGCTAATCAAGGCAAGTGCTATTTTGAAGCTTGTTGATTCGAAGGAATCGTTCGTTATAAGGGCGCTTTTTCCCGCCTTGGCGGTCAAGAATCTTCCCTCCGTCGAGCAGATCGAAGCAGAAGTTGGCAATATATCAATCGGGACTTTCTCTGAGCCGCCGGCTCCCACTACTTCGTTTTTACGAAGCGAAACAACAGGGGCTGCAAAGAGTTTGGCAATTATTGATGTGCACAATGATGCTGTAATAGCTGTTGCTCCCACTAAGGAAATCGGAAAGATTATTGCCGCTATCGAGCAGCTTCAAAAGGGAAAAGTCGAGGCTCTGCCGACAGCCAAGCCGACTAAAGCTGTCGAACGGAGTGAGAAAGAAGAGCTGGAAGCCGAGCCCGGCTTACGGGCTTCGCTTCTCTCAGTGGCCGGCTCTGAGGCGGAGCTTGACAAAATAGCCGCCCCTGTTTCCTCGGTAGTTGGCGGTCGTGCTGAGGAAGGAGACTCCCAATCAGATGAGCTTTTTGACAAGCTATTAGGTTCGCTTGCCGAGGCAGAAAAAAGGATGGCCGAATCCCGCCGGCTTGAGACCGAGCCAAATGAGCCAGGTCCCGCTGGAACTCTACCAGAGCCGAAAGAGCCTTCTGTTGGTCCAGCGTCCGGCAGGCCTGACGGGAAGGAGATACACCTTCTTACTGCTGTTCTCGAAAGACTCGATGCTCTGGAAGCTGCTATAAAACAATCCGGCAAAATGCCGGATCAACGAGAACCGGAGCCGCCGGAAAAGCAAGTATCGGTCAAGATTGAAAAGCCAGGTGAAGTAGTTGAGCCGGTCCCGAAAATCCCGGTGGTTGAGCCTGAGCCCAATTCCAGAGGCGATGAGATGCTTGAGCTGGATTTGCCAGAGAAAATCAACATCATTCAATTGCTTGATTTGGTGTCCAAGTTTTTAGGTTACGACTATATGTATGACCCGGCCGATGTAGCAGGCTTAAAAGGCGAGGTTACAATCACTATGCGCAAGATCAAGGTAAAGCATTTGTATCCGCTTCTTGAATCTGTGCTGAAGTTCAAGGATTTTGTTATGACTCGCAGGGAAGGGAGCAATCTTCTAACCGTTGTTCCTGTTGCTAAAGTGATAGAAATTGACCCTCCTCTGCGGCCGGAGGAGGCGAAGACGGAAATTGGGGACGTAGTAATAACCCGTGTCTTTGAGCTAAAAGATATAGATACCAACAGCGCACAAACTCTCTTGGCCGGTATGAAACTCGGTGTAAGCATCACACCGATTCCCGAAGCCCAAAAACTTATCGTCACCGGATACGCCTACCGTATGGCACGTATAAAAGAACTTCTGGAGATGATTGACCTGCCGGGTGAGCCGAGGCAGTTCAGGTCCAGGCAGTTAAAATACACGATGGCAACCGTACTTTTTCCGAAAATCAGGCTTCTTGCTGAGCAATTAGGGACTGTGTCAATTGCTATTGGCACAGCCACCAGCGCAGCAGCGCCAACCTCGGCGCCTCCTCCCCCTGGAGAGACTGCGGCCCAGAGAAGGGCCCGTGAAGCGCGGGAGGCCGCCGCAAGAGCTGCCGCCGCCAGGTCTGCAGCAGCCAGAGCTGTCGCCGTGGGGACTACAGCCGCCAAACCTACTGTGTATCTCGATGCTGACGAAAGAACAAACCGAATCCTGATGATAGGGCTTCCAGAGGAATTGGCTATTGTTGATGAATTAATAGATACCCTTGATGTGGAAAAGCAGGACCTGCGGACCCTGCGATTATACGAAATCCAGCACGTTGATGCCGAGGAGGTACTGAGGAAGCTGGGAGAGCTTGGCATAATTAGCGGCGCCCAGATAACTTCGAGGTCGCCTGCCAGAAGAACAGCCACCAGAGCCGTCCCACCCACATCCAAAGTCGGCGGGCCTCCTCCCTCCGTATCGACCGGAACCGCTGCAACAGAAGAACCTCTTGTAGAAGAGCCGCAAGTGGTGATAATTGAAGCGACGAATTCGCTTTTGGTTAACGCGACGGACGAACAGCACGCCCAGATAGCTGTGATTATCGGCTATGTGGACAGCGAACAGGAAGAAACCGCCATCCCATACGTTGTGTACCCCCTTGAAAATCAGGATCCAGGAGAACTTGCGGAGGTTCTGAACAAGCTCATTCAGGAAACCGTTACCACGCAGGACAAGGATGCCAAAATCGTACAGACAACGACAAAGAGAACAGAAGAGGACATTATCATTATCCCTGACCCGAAGACTTATTCGCTCATCGTTTACGCCAGCAAAAAGAATCAGCAGTGGATTAAGACGCTGATCGAAGAGCTTGACCAATATCGCCCACAGGTCCTGCTCGATGTAACGCTTGTCGAAATTACCAAAAATGAAGAATTTACCTCGGACCTGTCATTAGTGTCAAAATTTCCTACACTTGCAGCCGGAGCAGCTATGAGCGGGATTGGTCCTCCTGCCTTAATTTCTCCTTTCCCCGGTGAGAGAATTATCGAAGCGGGCTCTCTTCTTGGCGGTGGAACAGCTTTTTATGCCGACAGGCACATTCAAGCCCTTGTTGATCTGATGCATGAGAAAGGATATGGCCGGGTACTCGCAAGGCCCAAGCTTCTTGTTAATGACAATCAAGAAGGTTCCATTAAAACGGAAGAGCAAACAAGTGTTGCTCAAGAGCGAACCGACATTATTCCGGGATCTGCCGCTACGTCTCCGACCTCAGTTACGACGGTGGCCTTTCAAAGCTATACCGCCGGGATTACTCTTACAATTAAACCGCATATAAGCAAAGGGGACCAGCTTCAACTCGAGATCGCATTAACACGGAGTGACTTTCGGCTTAGGACGGCTACTACCATAAAGGGTAATGAATATCCGACCCCCCCCGACCTTTTGACCAGTGATGTACAAACTATTGTAACAGTCCCCGACAGAACCACGATAATACTCGGTGGTTTAGAGAGGCTCAAGCAAAGCAAAGGTGGAAGCAAAGTTCCGCTGATTGGGGATATTCCGTTGGTGGGGGGACTATTTAGAAGCATATCCAATAAGGATGACCAGAGTAAACTTTACGTTTTTGTCAAGGCCAATATTCTAAGGCCTGGTGAAGAGACTCCCGGCAGGTCTGACATAAAAGTAGCCTCACAGGAAAATCGCGAGAAGTTCGAGCAGTATGAAAGAGAAATGCAAGAATATGAGGATTGGCCGGGCTTAAAGCCTAAACCGATAGATCCATTGCAGGTGCTGGAGCCTGACCGCGAAGAAGTGACGGGCGTTCGCAACACAGAAACAATATCACTGCAGAACCGAAAGGAATTCGAAAGACACGAAAAAGAGATGCAGAAATACGAGGATTGGCCGGGTATAAAATCTGTGCCGATGGACCCAATGCAAGTCCTTGAAGTGGATAAGTAAAATCGTTGACGGCGGGCAGCGAATAAAAAAGACTGGGCGCCAGATGCTAAATACTGTACTCTAAACGATATATGAAAGAGTTGTTGATACAAACCGCTAAGCGGACGGGATTGGTTGACGCTGAGCAATTGGCCAAATTTCTCGAAGAAAACAACGAACAGAACCTGCGCCTTGATGAGCTTTTGCTTGGCTGCCCTTACTTTACCGAAGATGTGGTTTTGAAGCTCTTTGCCGCAGCCCTTGGCTGGGAGTTTCTGCCGGAAATACCTCCAAAGGCCGTCCCTGTGGCATTCATAGAAGCTGTTCCTGCAACCTACGCTCAGCACCATTACCTTATCGGGATAAAGACCGAAGGCAGTGACGGTGAACTTACGGTGGTTTTATCCAGGCCGTTGGATTCAAATGCTCTGGATAATGTCTCGAAGATGGTCGGCTTGCCCGTCAAGGCGGCAGTATCTACTCGCGCTGCTATTACTTCTGTAATCGATGTTGCCTACGAGCAGAGGACGACGGTCATCGAGGAGGTTGCCGAAGAGCTTGATTCGCAAAATCTCGACCAGCTTATTGATGAAGTGGCGACTTCGGATGACCTGCTTGACGTGGTGAATCGCCCGCCGGTTATCAGATTGGTCAATGACATTCTTTTTCGTGCTTTGCAGCTAAGGGCCAGTGACATTCACGTTCACCCTTACGAGACAAAAATTCAGATTCGCTATCGTATCGACGGAATTTTATATGACACTCTGAGTTTGAACAGGAATGTTCTGTCGTTGATTATCTCTCGTATCAAGGTTATGGCCGGTATGGATATTGCCGAGCGCCGGCTTCCACAAGACGGTAGATGCAGTGTTCGCCTTGGCCAGCGTGAAGTCGATTTGCGTATCAGCACCGTGCCGACCAGCTACGGCGAACGCAGTGTCTTGCGACTGCTCGATAAAAGCACCGGTTTGTTCGGATTGGACGAGCTGGGGCTTTGGGAGGACGATTTGAAGAAATTTGATTCTTTGCTGAACCGCTCTCACGGGGTTATTTTCGTAACGGGACCGACGGGCAGCGGAAAAAGCACCACGCTTTACGCCTGCCTTAACAGGATTAATTCAGCCGAGAAAAATGTTATAACCATAGAAGACCCCATCGAATATCAGCTTGAAGGCATCAGTCAAATTCAGGTTGCCAGCAAAAAAGGCATGACCTTTGCAACGTCGCTTCGGCACGTGTTGCGTCAGGACCCGGATGTTATAATGGTCGGTGAAGTTCGAGATATCGAGACCGCCCGTATGGCGATACAATCTTCGCTGACGGGGCATTTGGTTTTCAGCACGCTGCATACGAATGACTCGGCTGGAGCGGTGAGCCGGCTTTTGGACTTGGGTGTAGAGCCGTATCTGGTTAGTTCGTCCTTGATTGCTATAATTGCTCAACGATTAGTTCGAAAGGTGTGTCCGGATTGCAAGAAGGTGGTCGAGCCAACGCCACACGAATTGAGAGAGCTTGGTCTCGGCGAGGTGGCCCCTGACAGCGGCGGAAAGTTCTTTGTCGGAGAAGGGTGTGAAAAATGTTTTCAGACCGGTTTTCGAGGCCGAACTGGTATTTACGAAATGATGCTCATTAGTGAAGAAATCCAGAACCTGATATACAAAAGGGAGACTGCCGGTACAATAAAAAAGTTTGCCCTTGATGCGGGGATGCAGACCCTGCGAATGGACGGGGCGCGAAAGGTTCTTGCCGGCATAACAACTATAGCTGAAGTATCGAGAGTAACACAGGCGGACGTAATGTAAAAATGTAAAATGTAAAGCGGAAAACGCAGAACCACAGTGTGTAATTGAAAAGAAAGTGTGAAATTTTAAATTAACGTTTTTAACTTTTTGACTTTTAGTTTTTGGTTTTAGTTATGCCGAGATACTATTATACAGCGATAGCAGCAGACGGTAAAAAAGTCAAAGGCGCGATTACCGCTGAGAGCTCTTACGCCGCGCGAAAACAATTGAGAGTGCGGAGTATTCATCCTGCGTCAATCACAGAGGTCGGCTCCGGTGCCGAGGGCAGAGCCGGATTGTTTTCAGTTTTTTCCAGGGGCGGCAAAACCCAGCTAATTGATTTTACCAAGCAGATGGCCACGCTGCTTAATTCGGGAATTAAGCTGACCGAAGCGCTTTCGGTCCTTGCTATACAAGCGTCAGATGTACGATTCAAAAACGCCATTACCGACATTCGCGACCGTGTTGTCACCGGCGAGTCATTTACCGATGCTCTAACAGATTACAGCGATTATTTTGATGTCATATATGTAAGCATGATTCGTGTTGGTGAGGTTACAGGCAGTTTGGGAAAAAGTCTTACGACCATTGCCAATTTTATGGAAAAGCGCCGGCGGGTCGAATCGAAGATAATTACGGCAATGATATACCCGATGGTTCTAATTTTATTTTGCATCGCGGCGATTATTATTTTGACAACGACCGTCATCCCGAAGATAGGTGAGCAGATTAAAAGCACAGGGCAGGAATTGCCCTGGATTACACAGCAGTTGATGAGCGTAGGTAATGTGCTGACCAGTTGGCGCCTGCTGATTGTTATTGCGGTAGTTTCCGGAATTGTATGGGGCCTTAAGCGTTTTCTTAAAACGCAGCGCGGCGCATATTTGCGTGACAGGTTTTTGCTGTCCCTGCCGTTATTTGGCCCTCTTATAAAGCAGCGTGTTGTTGCGCGTTTTGCCTCTACTCTTTCGACGCTTCTTAGTTCGGGGCTTGCAATGGCTGAGTCTCTTCGGGTCGTTGCTGAGGTTACCGGCAACAGTCTTATGAAAAGAGCCGTCCAACAGTCGCGTGAGAGGATTCTCGCCGGCGCCGATATTGCAACGCCGCTGCGAGACAGCGGTGTCATCGACCCTGCTATTGCCCATATGGTTACCGTTGGAGAAAAAAGCGGCGAGCTGGAGACGATGCTTAAAAATATCAGCGAAAACCTCGAGGCCTCAACCGACGTAGTTATAGAAAGATTAAGTGCTGCGGTCGAGCCGCTTATCATAATTATTATGGCTGCAATAGTTGGCGTAATTGCTTATGCAACCATATTGCCGATTTTGGAAGTTTCAGCGTTAAAATTTTAAGCGACTAAAAATGTCATTCCTGCGCAGGCAGGAATCCATATAAAGAAGTATAGACGAAAAAATAGTCGAGATTACCGTTTTCACGGGAATGACAAAATTGCTTTAGGAGTTTGAATAGAGATGAAAAAAAGAAGAAAGAAAACTGTCAGAAAAGGTTTTACGATGGTCGAGCTTATGGCCGTGCTGATTATCCTCGGCCTGCTTGCCACTCTCGTAGGTACAAAGGTATTGAAGCAGATAGAGAACGCAAAATTCGCAACCACCAAGGCCAATTTAAAGACTCTTCATACGGCGGTTCAGCATTTCTTTATGGACACGCAGCGATTCCCAACCGAAGAAGAAGGCCTTCAGATACTTGTCGAGTCTATGGGCGACATCGAAGGTTACGACCCCGACGGATATCTGGAAGAAACTGAAATACCCAAAGACGGCTGGAAAAACGAGTTCATTTACAACCCTTTTCCTGAGAGCGGCAAGCAATTTGAAATTAGGAGTTGTGGTCCTGATGGCGAAGAAGGTACAGAGGACGACTTACTCAGCACAGATGCTGACTGATGCGTATATGCGGGAACGCGTGAACGCGAAAATGCGTCAATGCGCTGATGCTCACACTCATTCACGCATCCGGGCTTTTACCCTGACTGAGACAATAGTGGCGGTTGTGGTAATTTCTCTGTTTGTCCTTTTGGCGCAGTTGAGTCTTTTGGGAGTACTGCGAAGGGGCACGTTTAAGGCACAGGCCCAGGAGCTTGTCTCGACAATGCAAATGGCTGCAAGTGCCGCAGCCGAGAGCGATAGAAGATACGAAGTTATTATCGATTTGACGGAACAAAGCTATTTGCTTCGACAGATTACTTCGCCTGATTTATCAGAGGTTCTGGAAGAAGAGATTATTGTCAATAATTATTTTAGCGATAATTGCTGGGTTGCTTATGTTGAGTTTGACGATGAGGACTGGACCAATGAAGGCCAGGCAAAATTCCGGGCCGGACATGCGGGTTGGCAATACGGCGGAAAAATCGTCCTCTTCGACAGAGAACAGAAGCCATATTCGGTTGTGGTCAACCGAATCAATAGAATTATCACGTTGAGAGAAGGTGATGTCGAACTTTTAGTGCCGAGGGCTAAAGAAGATGTGCCGTTCTAAAAAAAATCTGTTATCTGCTTTAACAATGTATAAGGGCTTTAGCTTGCCGGAAGTTGTGGCTGCTGTCATTATACTGGGGCTTGTCAGTTCAGGCATATTGGTTGTTATAAGCCGATGTATGGTCTCGGCGGCAGATTCGGCGATGCGAATGCGGGCCTTTGAAGTTGCAAGAGAGAATATGGAAGCTCTTCTAACCAGTGATTCACTTAAGGAGATGGTTGAGTACGGCGTCAGTGATAAGTATCCGGACATTGAATGGCAAACCGTTGTTGAGACGTTTTATGAGCCATTGACCTCGCGGATGTGGATTCAGGCGGTTTGCTCGGCCGAGTATACCGACATAGATAATGAAGTGCAAACGGTTGAACTAACGAACTGGCTGACGAATGTGTCAAAGGAAGATGTGCGTAAAATTCTTGAAGAGCAGCAAGAAGAGGATGAGCTGTTGGCTGAGCAGATTATCGAAACTGAGGAAGAAGCTGCCGAATACGCCGGTGTCGACAAGGAAACTATCCGGCAGTGGGTTGAGAATGGTATGCTAAAGACAAAAGATGGCTATTACATTAAGAATCAGCTTGACCTATATATAGACAATGATGGCAATCCGAGCATTGAAGATAGGCGCTGGCAGGCGAAAGTTGATGCGTACATAATAGACCCAACAAAGAGACAGCCTAAGAAGAGCGAACAAGATACGCCGGGCACGGAAGACCAACAGGGCCCGATGGAGGAGCCTCGTGTAAAAAGGGTAGGCGGGTACACCCTTGAGGAGCTTATTAAAATGGGTTTCCCTCGGGAACTCATAGAGGGATTATTTAATTGATAGCGGATGGTTATAGCCGGTACGCTAAGCGTTAAAATTTGATGGCGTGCGAGGTTTTCCATTTTGTGATGCGTTGTAAAAAGATGTTCACCGGATAATTATGAAAAAAACTTTTAATACATCCGTAGAGACGCGTGGTTTTTCGCTGACTGAGGTGCTCGCAGCACTGATGATAGGAGCGATGGTTTTGGTTGCGGTGCTCGGTATTTACAGCCAGGCCGGACGCTCTGCTGCTGCAATTACGCGCAAGCTTGATAACTTGCGATTGCCCTCTGAGGTCCTGCAGCATATCGCCGAAGACCTCGACAGAATAATTGCGTCCGGCTCTGATACGAAAGTTGTTATTGAGAATAAACTTAACAATCTTTATCCGACCGCCAGACTGACGATTCTAAAAAATTATTTCGATAAGGAGCGTAAGCCGCAGACATTTGAAGAAATCATTTGGCAGACCAGCTATGACTATGACACCGACAGCCTGGCTTTATACCGAAGCCACAGTGGACTCGGATTGGAGGATAAACTGCTTGATGAACGGAGACAAGATTGGGAAAAAGGGTATCCTTTTGTGCCGATTTGCACCGGCATTACTTATTTCAAGATACAGGTTCTAAGGGGCGAAAATCTTTCAGATAGATGGAGCGGCTCACCGCCTCAGGGTATTGTTGTTACTATTTCTTTTGCCGAGCCCTTTAAGACGGTAGCCGGTGATTTGGATGTCCCGGATGAGGAAAAAATCACGCGAACAATAGCTGTCGATAGAACCAGAAAAATCAGTTTTATATTCGTAAAAAAAGAGGATGAGGAAGTCGGGGGTGAGGATGAGAAAGTCATGAGCGGGGACGAGGAAGTCATAAGCGAGGACGAGGAAGTAATAAGTGAAGATGAGGAAAGCAAGAGTAAGAATGAGCAAGAAAACAGTAAGGATAGATTGAGAAGAGCGAGAATAGAGGAAGCCAAGAGCAGTGAGTAAAGAAGGTCTAAACAGCTACGGTACCGGAAACCGCCCGGGGATTGTGCTTTTAGTGACGTTGGTGCTATTGATTGTGCTTTCGACACTGGGTTATACCTTGAGCAGTCGTATCGCCGCCCGGCGTCACCGGGACCGGTATATCATAGATTATCAATCTGCCCGCTACGGTTGCGACTCGGCGGTGAAATATGCCCTTGCGACGTTGCAAGATATCAACGAGCCGGTGCTGATTGCCCGTCCGAATGAGCCGGATTTTTCCGATTTATTTATCCTTAGTGACGAGGAATACGAGGAACTTTTGGCCGAGTGGGCGGCAGAAAGGAATTTGAGCCCGCTCGAGAGTATTAGTGATGACAACGATATTAGAGGCAGTAACGATTTTACCGATATTAATGAATTTAGCAAAATTACCGATTTTAATGATGTTAATGAGCTTGGTGGTATTACCGACATTAATGAACCTAATTCTTTGACGATACGTGGTCCTTATGGTCCGGCTTGGCCGTTTATAACCGAGCCAGTTGAGTTCGAGATTGGCCCTGCCACGGTTAGAATTGAAATTGAAGACGAAAATGCAAAATACCCTATCGGTTGGGCGATGCTGGACGATGAGGACGTCCGCCGGGAAGCCGTGGCGAGCTTCGAAACCTTCTGCGAATGGATGGATATAAATGAAGTTCAGATTGATAAGCTCAAAGACCAGCTAAAGCAAATAAGTGAGATAAAACCGTTCAAGCTTAACCTCACGTCCATAACGAAAGTTGAAAGAACGCCAATAAGCACGAGCACCGGCCTGGGAACGACCACACGTACAAGAAGGACCAGAACTACACAAGTTCGGACAACAAGAACGAGGATACCCGTCTCGGCACAGCTCGCCGATTATGCAAAACTTTTTCACAGCTCGCTGATTGACACAGAAGTCCTTGCCAGACCAACTATAATTAGTGAGCGCAGAAAAGAATCGGCTCTTAAGTATATGGGAAGGTGGGGCTCGAGAAAGGTTAATATAAATACCGCACCACGACATGTCTTAGAGGCTGCTTTTACTTTCGGCGGTGACGCTGATGAAATCGCCGAAGAAATTATACAGCAAAGACGCATAAAGCCTTTTAGGAATATAGAAGATTTGAAGAAAGCGCTGTTTCAGTATACTCCTGCGATTGAGAAGTGCGAAGAATATATCACGACTGCCAGCACATTTTTCACGATTAAGGTAACTGCGGTAAGTGGGGTGGCGAAGGCGTCAGCTATTATAGCGATAACGAAAAACGGCAAAAAAATAGAGAGGGTTGCCGTAATTTCCGGCTGAGATGCCGGTTTTTAGGAGTTTGCTCGAAGTGGAACCTCAGAACTACCTGGGAATTTATTTAAGCAAAGGGGCCGCGACCGTGGTCTGCCTTGATTCACAAGGCCGGAGCGGAAATGCCCTGGGCTGCTTTAGCGTCGCTGTTCAAGAGCAGGAGGGGCAAAACCAGCAGGTGCTTGCAGATCTTATTGCCCGCGGTTGCGCCGAAAGAGAGTTGAAATTCTCCGAAGTTGCAGTGGCTCTGGATTGTGCCATGTTTATGCAGCATAATGTTCACAGCGAGTTTGGTGAGCCGAAACAAATCGCTGCGACCATCAGGTTTGATACAGAGGAAGCCCTTGCCACGGATGTGACCGACGTTGCGATAGCTTTCGAAATAAATTCAAGTGACCAGACCGGCTCGGCTCTAACCGTTTTTACTGCACAGCGAAAAGTATTGTCGGATGTTATTCTTTCTTTACAGCAGTATAATATTGACCCCGTATCTATAGAGCCGGATGTTAGCTGTCTGTCAAGGTTTATCCGGCAAAATATGTCCCTGCCCGACGATTTGCATCCTTTCTTCTGTGCACTTTCCCGCCGGAACGGTTATTTTGTTATCCCATCCGGAGATAAGCAGGGAGCGCAAAAAGCATCGGTTGTGCGAGCATTCCTGATCGGCCCGACACGGGCCAGAACCGAACTGCTCGCAAGGGAAGTATCTGTTACCGCCGCTTTAGTTGAAACACGCAAGGTGATAAATTGCCTTAAAGTTTTCGACTCCACCGGCTCTGTAAACTATCAGCAGCTTGGTGAAAGGCTGGGTATCGAAGTTGGTGGTGTTGATTGGCTTCAGTCTGTTGGAATCGAACCACAGACGTTGGCCGATTGTGCCGACCCGGTTGATTTTACAATCGCCTATGGAGCGGCTCTGGCTCATCTGGAAAAGGTGCAAAGCATAAATTTCCGCAGCGATTTTATGCCTTATGAGGGTAAAAAGCTGCGGCTTCAAAAAGCACTGAAGTTGGCGGCAGTATCTGTTACTATTCTTGCGCTTGCCGTCGGCGTGTATTTTCAATCACAATTATTGAAAATAAACAAAGACCGGAACGAACTGTTTAAGAGATTAGCAGCAGACTACTCGGAAGTGATGTTCGGTAAAACACCACCGGCTAAATTTAGCTCCGCAAAAAGCAAACTTGAAACCGAGTTAAGACGCATCAAAAAAGAAAGCGGACCATCAGATAAAGAATCCGTGTCGGTAAGATTGACTCTGGTGCTCGAGGCGTTTAATAAATGCGCAGCGCAGACAGATTTAAACATCGATTCGGTCTCTATTACAAGTAATATTAGTATAGTGGGCGATACCTCCAGTCGTGGAAATACGAGAAGATTGTTCAACGCAATCAAGGAGAAGATGGAGATTTCGAAAGAGCGTGTCTACGCAAAGGACAGGCGTGACCATTTCAGCATAACGGTGGTACCGAAATAGTTAAGGAACCGCTTTATGAATATGAAAGACATATATAAGAATCCGACCTTATATTATATACTCGTTCCAATCGTGGTTGCTCTGTGGCCGTTATTGGTATGGGGTGTATATTTACCGGGTGCAGAACGCAGCGCAAAGAGTGAGAGGGACGATTATACCGAAGCCCAAAACATAATGTTAGAGATTTTAACCCTTGTCCCGGATCGACTCGAATTTGCTGATGCGAACAGCACGCCTGCTGAATTTGCTTATGTCAGTGCTGTTGACAGGGTCGCCAGTTTTTGTGGAATCCCATCGGCCAATTACACACTCAGTTCCGGGCCGATTATTACCAGACGGGGTAAGAAAAGCCAGACCGCCACTGTAGGTCTAAAGGATGTTAGCATAACGAACTTTGCCAAATTTCTCTCGACGATTCAACTTCGCTGGGCAGATTTAGAGTGTGTGCAGCTCAAAAAACTCAAGAAAAAGGTGGGCTTTCCTAATAAATGGGATGTGGATTTGGAATTCAAATATTACTATTAAAACCGGCCGGTTGCAGCTCGCCCGCAAATTCAATTTTACCATTTCTGGTTTTATTTTCTTAATTTTGGCTATCACTATATATAGTATATTGCCCGGCTTTCCCAGTTAGCCCACTTTAGCCGATTTTTATATGAAAAAAGTTTTTGTAAAAGCTTGTTTTTTAGTACTAATATGCTATATTTTTATCAAAAATTGGTGTAATGTTATGCTTTTTAGGCACCCCTGCCAGCGACGAGCAGGGGCAAACTTTTCTAAAGTTTTTCGCACATTCCTGTCGATAACAATATTGCAAAGTTGTTTTGGCCCTCGAATGGATTTAGGGGGTATACAATATATAGTGGTTTTACGCTCTGGGACAATAGGATGGATTCTTTTGTCAGTAGCTGTTCCGTCAGGGTAGTTCAAATGCCGGATTTTGATTCCAGCGACCGCTTTGGGGGGCAGAATCGACAGGAAAGTCCTGCCGATGAGAGCTTAGCTCCAGATGAGGATTTGATTATGGAGCAGATACTTGAAAATATCAGCACTACGCCCATTGGCCAAGTGTTAAATAAGATTGCTTCGCTGCCGGAAGTTCGCACGGAGAAGGTTCTTAACGTCCGCCGGCAGCTTACCGAAGGTAAATACAATCTCAATGAGCGATTGGATATTGCCCTCGATAAGGTGCTTGAGGACCTTACTGCATAATAGGGTCCCTTTAACTACGAAATTACTTCAGGAATATCATCGTCCGGCTCATCCATCTCAATCGGCTTATAGCCCGGCTGCTTTGATTTTTCCAGCTCTTCTTTGAAGGCGGCTATAACTTTTTCCTGAATTCTTTGCCGGCATTCTGCGTTTATCGGATGGGCGATATCGGCGTGCAGCTTCATTCTGCCTTTGAAATCCTTCTTTGCCCGGTTTTCAGAAAGTGCTGTTCCACAATTATTGCAGAATTTGGCTCTGAGATGGTTTTTGCCACCGCATTTGTCACAATGGTCGCTCATCTTTCTCGAAGGCATAGCGACAAAATAACCGCCGGTGCCTTCGATGACCTTGATGTCGCGAACCACGAACTCATTGTCCATCGTTACTGAGCAAAAAGCTTTTAATCTGTCATCTTTGTTGTTTACTAATTTGACTCTGACCTCACTGATTTCCATTTTCTTTGCCTCGCTTAAAAGTTTACCATCTATTGTTCTTCACGATAATGCTTTTGCAACCGACTTGTTGCTTGAGTTTGCGTGCGTTTTCACCGGCTCTTTCTTCATCGGTGCCGTCCATCATACAAAACATTGCCGAACCACTTCCACTCAGGCACAAAGGCCCTATACCTAACGACTCAATTTCACCTTTTAGCTCAGCAAGCTCTTTATATAAACTGAAACAGCTTGTTTCAAGCATATTTACGCACATTTTCGACACTAAATCAATCCTGTTTTTTTGGATATAGCCGTTTATTTGAGTATTGAGCTTTTCGTAGAGGGGCTGATTATGCCTGTAATTGGCGTAAACCTTTTTTGTAGAAACACTTACGTTTGGAAGTATTAACATAGCCAGAAAGTTAAATTTTTTCGCTAATTTTTTGATTTTTTCGCCTTTTCCGGTGCAAAATGCCAGTGGCCCATCAAGAAAAAAGGCTACATCGCTGCCCAATTGCTTTGCCAGTTTCGCAAGCTGGCGATTGGGCAGACCGAAATCAAGGTATTGGTTGATACCTATAAGGGTCGCGGCTGCATCGCTGCTTGCCGAGCCTAAGCCTGCGCCTGCAGGGACATTCTTCGTCAGCGTGATTTTGATGTCGGCCAACTCACCGGAGCTATTCAGCAGCAGTTTAGCGGCCTGGTAGACGAGATTTTCCTTTCCCGGCGGTGACGGATACAGCCCGTTGCAGACAAGCTCAATCCTGCCTTTTGGGCCCTGTTCGATGAGGATTTCGTCATAGAAGTCCACCTTGGCCATTACCGTTTCTATTTCGTGGAAACCGTCCGGACGCTTGCCGGCTACGAGCAGACTGAGGTTGATTTTGGCGGGAGCTCGCACCAATAATCCGTTGCTTACAGCGGTGATTTGTTCTTTGCTAACCATAGTTGTCCCGGTTGCCTTAGTAATGTCTGTTGACATTATAGCAGATTGTTCTTATTTTGAATATGAAAGTTATCGCTTGTGATTTGGCTTGCGGTATTATTTTACGACTCGTGGGCCGGCAGGGAAGTTTGTAGATGATAAGAAAAAGATAAAAACTAATTGTATTTCAGAAAAGGAGTTACGATGAGTGTTCCAAAAGAGGTTAAGCAGGCTTTCACAACAATCGTCAAGCTGACAGATGCGTTCTGCGAGAAGCACCTCAATAATGACTACCGGCATTTTTGCGAGGAGATGGCGATTGAGCTTTGCGAGGCTGGTTTGCCGATCAATAAGGGTAAGCCGGCCGGTTGGGCCAGCGGGATTGTGCACGCTCTCGGCTTGGTCAACTTCCTGTACGACCCTAAGCAATCCCCTCATATGACATCTGCACAGGTAGCTGAGGGATTCAGCGTGTCACAGGCAACGATGCTGGCGAAATCAAGAATCATCCGCGACGAGCTTGACCTGGTGCAGTTAGACCCGGACTGGTGTCTGCCGGCTCTACTTGCGGAAAACCCGCTGGTCTGGATGTTCGATGTGGGTGGCTTTATTATGGATATCCGCATGGCCCCATCGGAAGTCCAGGAAGAAGCGTATCGGCTGGGATTGATACCTTTCGTTCCTGCTCACGAGCAGGAACCGGGACCCGAATCCGGCACAGGGCCAAAAATCATAGAATTTCCTTCTAAGCGGAGCGATAATTCCAGGCTAAAATCACCTCAGAAGATGGAGAATAATGGACCTAAGCTGTTCAACGGATTGGAGGAATGAGAACTGTGCAATCTAAAGAATGAGATTGCTTCGCTACGCTCGCAATGACACTGAGGAATACAAATATCGAACAGGGAATACGAGAGTCGCAGAGGCAAGCGAGCAGCGCCCGCCCCGAGCGGAGTCGAGGGGAGCGACGTGAACGTTGCCTGGTGGCAATTGCACCGCCGCCTTTACAACTGGGTTGTTCACTGGGCTGATACCCGTTTCGGCATCGTAGCGCTTATTGTGCTTGCTTTAACCGAACCAATCTGCGTGCCCATCCCCGCAGATGTTCTGGTGATTGGGCTTTGCCTGGGCAAACCCAAACGCTCATTAAGATATGGGCTGACCTGTGCTTTCTTTTCTGTTCTTGGCGGAACAATTGCCTTTTCTCTTGGCTTAGCTATCGGGCCGGAAAGGGTCGTGACCTTTACACTAAATACGACTTCTGGGCCATCGCTATCTCTGCTCTTACTCCTGTTCCTTATATGATTTTCAGTTGGGTGGGCGGAATGGCCGAAGTTTCAATGCTGAAATTCATAGTTATAAGTGTCGTGTTCCGTACGATGAGATTTGGCGGCGAGGCATTACTTTTTTATTTCCTCGCCGAAAAAGCCCGCCGCTTGATAGAAAAATACTTTAATCTTGCTACCATTGCCTTTATCATATTGTTGGCTGTTGCGGTTTATGTAATAAGGTGGCTGGGGCATATATTTGGCGCCTGAAAAATGAACGATGCTCAAAAACAAACACTTCTGAAAGTTGCACGTGATACCGTTGAGGCGGTCATCAATCGCAGGCCGGCTCCGACGGCCGAATCGGACGACGCTGAACTGAATGCTCCGTGCGGCTGCTTTGTAACATTGAAGAACCACGGGCGGCTGCGAGGATGTATCGGCCAATTCATTTCCGACAGCCCGTTGATTGAGCTGATTGCCGAGATGGCAAAGGCCTCGGCTACCGGCGACCCACGGTTTTTTGCCGACCCGATAACCGCCGATGAGTTAGAACAGTTGGATGTAGAGATATCAGTTCTGTCGCCGTTGAAGCGGACGG
>SMTZ1_10005710_pt1 | contig 24625 bp, 19 predicted proteins | sample DeeMarSWOR136_30_FD_25667 | JGI IMG/M metagenome (IMG submission 25667) | reverse complement strand
CCCTGTGTCCCCGTAGGGCAGCCACTCTCGCCGCCTCGAGGCCTGCTACCCCTCCTCCAATCACCATTATTCTTTTCTTAGTTGTCGCCGGCGCAATAGGGTACTGCAATTCTCTCCCAGCCTGTGGATTATAGGCGCATGAGACGTGCAAACCACGTCGGTATCTCCCATAACAAGCTTCTGAGCATCCAACACATCTACGAATCTCATCCTCCCTTCCCTCACGCGCCTTATTGACAAATTCTGGATCAGCGATGAGTGCCCTTACCATGCCAACCATATCCGCATGACCATCGGCGATTATCTTGTCCGCGAATGTCGGATCATTGATTCGACCCATACAATTCACATTGATCTTCTTTACAGTTTTTCTGACCTCGCTCGCAAGGTACACAAAAGGTCCCAGTGGATAGTACATGGTGGGGACATGGGTGGGAATATTAATATAGATCCCACCGACCACGGTGAGGTAGTCCAATTTGCCGGTATCCTCGAGTGCACATGCGATCTCCTTACCCTCATCGAGAGTAATCCCTCCATCGACAAAATCATCACCTGGCATCTTGAAACCCAAAATCATATCCTTTCCGATGCTCTCTCTTACAGCTTCAATACACTCGAATTGAAATCTGAGTCGATTCTCCAGACTACCCCCATACTCATCCTTACGACGGTTGATTTTTGGTGAAAGAAATTGGTGATTGAGCAGTCCACCAGAACCAAGAATTTCCACCCCATCGTAGCCCGCAGCTTTCGCGTTCTTTGCGGCCTTCCCGTACACTTCCACGATCTCCTGTATCTCCTCGATTTCCATCTCATGGGGTATCTCCCAAGTTATGGGTGGAAAGTCCAATCGAACAGGCGAAGCACCCCACGTGACACCTCCAAAGGGACGAGTTTCAGCGAGCCGGCCGATCGCGCCCAACTGACAGATCACCTTCGCACCGTGCTGATGGATCACATCAGCACATCTCTTCAGGTCTGGAATTGTTCTCTCATCGGCCAGGTTACTCGGGGGAATGGGAGTGAGAGTGCTAACTGGCCCAATAAGGTGGCATCCGGTGAGGACTGCTGCGACTCCACCTTTTGCCCTCGCCTCATAGTATGCGATAGACTGGTCATTGACCCCGGCATGGAGGGGCATAAAAACCGTAGCATGGGCAGCAAAGTAGATCCTGTTCCGCATTGTTATAGGCCCCACCTCAACAGGGCTCAGAATGTTTTGGTATTCCTGTGCCATCCTGTCCTTCTCCTTTCAACATTAGAACTCATATACGCAGAAGCTTATTACTAAGAAGAATTTCAACAAGTCTTGATGCTACCTCTTGGGGAATGCCAGTAAGGCTGCTTCCCTCTCTTTGTTTAAAGCCTCCTGTCTCAATCTGCACCAGCCTCTTTAAGGCTGGAAGGCTGAGGTCAGGGACGAAGATCCTCTTTGGCCTTGGTCGCAAAAGGGAGGTGACTTCTGTCTTTGAACCTCTCTGCCCAACATATTCTGGAGACAGCCCAAGAGCCTTCCTATCATATTCCTTCACCTCCTTTGATCTCGCCCTCGAGATGGCACGTTGGCTCACGTATCTGGGCTCATTGAGCCCTTCCTCCACCGCGACCAGGAGGGGGAGAGACGCTTCCAACACCTCCCTGTGTCCACCCCTTAGCTTCCGCTGGACGATGACTTTTTCACCGGAGGGGACCTCCATTTTCATTGCCCCACTGATAATCGGTATCCTTAACATCTCGGCGAGATAGTATCCAACTTGCCCTGCTTTCGTATCGAATGCCTTCTGCCCACATAAGATAAGGCCGTAATCCAGAGAACCTATTGCCTTGGCAAGCAATGTTGCAGTAGCATAACTATCTGAGCCCTCGAAGGCAGCATCGCAAAGTAGGATCGCTCTGTTAGCCCCCATGGCAAGACATCGATAGAGGGCATCCTTGGCTGAAGAGGAACCCACCGAGACAAGAATAACTTCATCGGCTATGCCTCTCTCCTTAAGCTGTAACGCTTCCTCCACAGCAACCAGATCGCATGGATTCACGACTCTTGGAAGGTCAGGGTCACCGATTGTTCTTTCTCCTACTATCCTCGTAAGATGTTCGGTATCAATCACCTGTTTCACACATACAATAATGTTCATTTTCTCTTACTTGCCTCCTTTTGTTTATGTATCTCGTTTGTGATGGCCGGTAAAACCTGTAAAAGGTCTCCAATGATCTTCACATCGGCCAGCCTGAAAATAGGTGAACCGGGGTCTGTGTTAATGGCAACGATGAACTCCGAGTCCTTCATGCCCATAACGTGGTGGGACGCCCCCGATATTCCACAAGCAATATATAACTTGGGCTTCACCGTCCTACCGCTTTGGCCTATCTGTCTTTCCCGGGGGATCCAGCGGTTGTCTATTGCAATTCGGGACCCCCCAATCGTCCCACCGAGGATGCTGGCTGCCTCTTCGAGAAGTCGAAAGTTGTCCTTGCCCCCTACCCCCCTGCCTCCTGAAACAATGGTATCTGCCTCTTCGACGAGGAGGTTCACGGGATCTGTCCTGATCATACCAGTTGCCCTGATGGCGCATTTGCTCGGATCAAGCTTGGGAGATATCGGCGCAACCTTAATCTCGTAAGCTGAACGAAGATCCTTTACCTCTGTAGAACCAGGCCTGACGGTAGCCAATTGGGGTCTGTCATGAGAGAAGATAACCGTGCTACAGACCTTTTCTTTGTGCGTGGGCTTGTAATATAAAAGCGAACCCTCCTTGCCCACCTCAATGGCGATACAGTCAGAAACTAATCCCAGTCCCAGTTTTGCCGCTGTTCTTGCGGCGAGGTCGCTCCCATTGGGTGTGGCACCCCACAACACCATTCGGGGTCCGCGCTCCTGGATGAAATTTGACAGTGCCTGTGCATGAAGTTCAGGAGTGTAGGTCCCGAGACCTGGATCATCCAACAGGTATGCCTCATCCACTCCCCTATGATTCAACGAATCCGCTAACGACGAAATGTTGCTTCCAATAATCACGGTGCAGAGTCTCTGGTTTAGCCTGTCTGCAATCTCCCTTCCCTGTGCCACGATCTCCCACGAGAGATCATCAAGCTCACCCTCATACCGTTCTAAAACTGCCCAGATCTCATCCATTGCCTTCCTCCTACTCATGCTCAGCACTCATGATCCCCATTTGAAAAAATGTCGAATTTATTTATCATCTTGGAGATCATGAGCAGCGGTTTTCTTCGGGGGACCCTTAACACTCCAGCCGCCTATTTCATTGGGCATATCGGTCTGAAGTATTTTGAAGAAACACTTCCCTTTGGGTGAAGCTACGGCCTGTGGTCCGGATACCTCACTTCCAATCCAGGTTATAGATCCTGCAAGGATTCTCGAAGACTATCTTGTTAATATCGCCATTGCTCATCCCCAGACGGCGCATCTCATGCACGGTCTTGGGCACACTCAATGGATCTGAAAGAAGTGGACCGCAGTCGCTGTCGATGAGAACTTTGTCGTAAGGGCACCCTGAGGCGATCTTGGCGCCGTCCTCGGGGGTCAGATTTCTCCAGGGTTGTGTGGTGATGCCCACTGTACAACCGAAATCAGTGATTGTCATTGCCACAGTGGCATCGGCGTGATCAATGACGACCTTGGCCGGGTTGACATTTTCTTGCATGATAAGATCAAAATATTTCCTGACCCACTTCTCCTTATCGGTTGCAGGGGTATGAAAGACCACCGGTTTGCCGTATTGGTTCGCTAACCTGAGTTGGGCCCTTACAATTCCCTCCTGTACTGCCAAATCCGGACAAGTCTTCGAGCCGGGCTCGAGACCAATTTCACCAATAGCCACCGTATTCTTCTGTTCCAGGTACTTAGGTATAGCCTCTAATACCTTTTGATAATCCGTGGGAATGCTTACGGGGTTGAGGCTGATAGAGGCATAGGTATGAATGAGTTCCTGTTCCGACCTCCAGGTTTCGAACTTCACCAACCGCTCGTAAAAGTCAAGTATGGTTTGAGACGTTATCTCTACATTCAGGTGAGGGTAATACGTATGACTCACAAGCGCCCTTACACCAGCTGCCCCCATTAATCCAAGATCTCTGCGGCTAACGTAATCTACATGTATGTGTGCGTCTATCATCTCCATTTTACCTATACCTCCTTTGATTTCGCGATTAGATGACCTATGCAACTCTCGGGCTAGAGATTCAATGCTTCCACAAGGATTTCTCCTACATCCATGACTCTTACCTTGTCTGCTAACTTAAGGTCAGTGACTGCAGTCTTGAGCATTGTGTTGCACCAGGGACAGGCTGTGGCGATAATATCAACCCCAACCTCAAGCGCATGTTCAACCCTTGTGTATTCAGGTCGCTTTTCTTCATCTATATCGGCAAAGAGACGACCGCCTCCGCCACCGCAGCAGAAGCTATCCCTACGATTCAATTTCATCTCTTTCAGCCTGAGTTTTGGAACGGATTCGAGGAGTTTCCGCGAAGGTTCCGTAATATCATTGTGTTTGGCAAGATAACAAGGATCGTGGAACGTTACATCATGGAGAAATTCGCGTGGAAATGAGAACTTATCCTTAACCAGCAAGTCTGCAAAATATTCTGTATAGTGCCTAATTTCGAAATTTTCTCGGACATAGGGATCATACTCGTTTTTGAAGACGTTCATGCAGTGGGGTGAGGTAGTCACAATAGTCCTTGCGCCACTCTCTTTAAAGGCTTTTATATTTTGATCAGACAGCTCCTCAAAAAGGCCTCGATCACCAATTCTCATCGCCAAGTCACCGCAGGACTTTTCGCCTTCGAGAATACCAAAATCTACTCTAAAGAACTGAAAGAGCTTGACAATGGAGCGGGGAAGGTTCTGGAGTTCCGTTTCATAGGATGCAGCATCACCTACAAAGTATAGAACATTAGCAGTTTTTTGAGGCAGTCTCTTCACATTGACGTCCTCAAGCCAATCAAGCCGCTTCTTCTGAGCCAGGCCGTAAGGATTGCCATAATTTAGAAGGCTCTCCAATGCCTTCTTTTGCTGGGGCATAGGCCCGATAGCCCTTTCAACCAAATACATCCTTCCTTTTCCGATTATCTCCAAAGCAGGGATGCTGGCGCTGAAGTCCTTGCAGGTATTCGTACATGAATTGCAAGTCGTACAGGCATAGATGTTATTCATTAGTTCTCTGGCCTCAGGACCGACCTTATCCAGGAGCCCCAGTTGCAGGCCGTAGTAGAGAGACCAGGTCAGTCCGGATGGGCCATAGGAATACCACCCTTTCCCCGCCTGGAACATCGGGCATGCAGAAAAACAAAAATTACAATTCCAACACTTTTCCGTTTTTTCCATTATTTCACTTATCAACTCTTTGGTTTCCTCGTCTAACTCAATCATCCTTACTCCTCTCTCTCGGTAGAGATCTCCTGCATGGGGTCGTTGACATTGTGTAGCCAATTGAATTCAACGTGGGTTCTTCCCTATGTTCTGCCCTTTCTTTCGCGGTTCAGAAAACTGACTTATTCAAATATTCGGCAAATAATTATGTGGCTGGATGGTAGCTATGGCTTTCCCTCTTTACTACAAATCCTAGAATACCATTTAGCCTTAAAGCATTAACGGTAACCTTCTAGTATTCCCGGATTTAGGATATTATTTGGATCGAAAACCGCCTTCATTTTTTTCACCAACTCATAAGCCAACTCACCATATCGCTCTACAAAAAAATCTTTTCTTTTGGAAAACTGGCCCCATTCTCCACCACAGGTGTTGTATTTGAGGTTAAATTCTTTCTCCTTTTGAAACATCATATTCACTATTCGCCTGAGTTTCTCCTCCTCTAACTTAGGAGAAAGTATAAAGCAGGGATGCATGGTTAATGCCCCGATATGGCCGAAATAATAATTCGTCATATCCTTTAAATCTGGAATACCCTCTTGATAACGGGAGCCTTCTTCCATAGCCTCTTCAAGCTTTGCCAAGCTTGAGACCAGCTCAGATGTCACAAAGAGGCCCTCATTGGCCTTCATTAAGTAAGGAGCAATAACTTCCCTCGCAGACCATAGTTTTTTCCACTCGACTAAATCCGCGATCTGATAAGCCTCGATTGGGCTCTCTCCCTTAAAAACATCCAAAACGCGATTCATTTTCTTCTGGGCTATCTCCTCATCCTCCCCTAACCCGACGAAGAAGATAATCGGCCCTGGTGGGGGCTCCATATCTTTAAGCTTGTAAGCGATAGTACTTACGTTATGATCCATAAATTCCATAAAAAGTGGTGCAGGGGCCTTCTCCAAATATGTTCGTTTGACACCCCTGGCAATCGGCTTGAGATCCTTAAAAATGGCTATTCCATATGCTTGCTTCGGCAGCGGAACAAGCCTGTATCTAATCTTTGTTATGACACCGAAGAGGCCATCACCGCCGACGAAATATTTAGTCAGGTCCGTCCCGGCGGGCCTACGCATTCCCTTTGTGCCAGTTTCCATGATTTCCCCCGTCGGGAGCACAACCTCTAGGCCATGAATGTAGTCAGATATCTTGCCAACTGCTGCATCAATAACATGTCCGCTACTGTTATTAGAGGTTAGCCCCCCCAGACTAGCAATTAAAGCGCTTCCAACTAATTGGGGTAGAAACCAGCCCCTTTCAGCAAGTAAATCTATTATCTCCCTATTTCGTAGCCCTGGTTCACATTCTATGAACCCATAGTCCTCAGATAAATCAAAATTTCTCATCCTCCGTGTATTGATCATAATTCCTGGTGTGTGTGGTCTTGAGGAACCCGCCAATTGGGTACCCGAACCACGAATAAAGACAGGCACTTTTTCCTTATTAGCATACTTGAGGATTCGCGAAATTTGTTCCTTATTCTCAGGTAAGACAACGGTATGAGGGATATGCGCCATATTCACATGATAGGGGAATGCGTCGACTGACTGTTTAATCTTTTCATAAATACTCACCGAAACATAATCCTTCCCAACCACTTCCTCCAAAAATGAAACCATCTCTTGTTCTTTAATATGATTGCCCATATTGATAACTCCCTCTTATTCCTGGCGATTCCTCACCAACGTGCGCTCATTTTTCAGGCAACTATATAAAACGGTATGCATATTACCCTATCCATCCACTCTTGTCCAAATTAGCCTTTAAAAAAATAGGCCCTCCCCTCAATTTGTGGTAGATTGATTTCGCCGATCAATCTCAAACTTAAAGGAGGGCCACCGATGAATCAATTTTGCAACATGTTTAGCCAATTGTTGCAACTTTCTGCTAAAACCGAGCTTTGCCAGGCTGTTAAAAGAACCATCTTAAGGTCTCTATTTTCCTTGATTTGGTTTACAGTCTACAGGCAATATTTAAAGACCAAATAAATTTAAATGTCAAGCAAAAATTTATCTCCATTAATATTATTAAAACTTACTGTAATTATTTAAAATCTTGCCAAATATTGCTTTACTGAAATATTGGATGACCAGGACGGCAGGTTAAAGATAGGGTTTACACGTTATATCAAAAGTGGAGTCGAATTCATTTTGCCAACGCCCTGGATAGATTCATCAGATCACGCATGACGAATGCGTCTATCAGTCTCTTCATAGAAAAAACTTCTCCTCTACTTATATGACCGGACCAACCACGTAAATGTCCATAGATTTTGTGTAACCACATATTTCAGCTTTAGTCAGTTTGCCAGAGGCTACCTCCATCATCTCCTGGAAGATGCGTTTCCCTGCACTGGGTAGGGTTTCGGTACCTTCCATGATTGAACTTACATTTATATCCATGTGATCTCTTAGCTTATCCCAGGTTACCCTGTTACCGGTTATTTTAATTACTGGAACGAAGGGAAATCCTTGAGGTGCCCCCCTTCCTGTGGCAAAAGAGATCAAATTACAACCCGCCGCTGCAAGGCCTGTCAGAATTTCAGGCTCTCTTCCGGGTGAATCCATAATCACGAGGCCCTTTTGCTCCGGGGTTACTCCGTAATCGTAAACCGCCTCAATCGGAGAATGCCCCGATTTGGCTATTGCCCCAAGTGATTTCTCTTCAATCGTTGTTAACCCCCCTTTTATGTTGCCACCTGTGGGTTGCCCACCCCTCATGTCACACCCAACGGCTTTTGCCCTATCCTCCATACGACGTACAAGTTCAATAATTCCTTCTCCAACCGTTTTATCTTTCCCCCGGGCAGCCAGCAGGTGCTCAGCCCCGATGAATTCTGTGGTCTCACCAAGAATTGAAGTACCGCCAGCTTTCACTAAGAGATCTGATGCAATTCCCAAAGCAGGATTTGAAAAAAGGCCCGACGTCGTGTCCGAACTGCCACATTTCAACCCTAGAACGAGATCCCCAGCAGCGCACACGGTCCTTTCCAATCGGGAGGCGTCTCTGGCCATCTCCTGTGCGAGGGGCACTCCCTCGGCGACAGCTTTTGCGGAGCCCCCTACCTCTTGGATCGTAACCGTTTCCACGCGTTTCCCTGTTTGGGAAATCCCTTTTACTACAGCCCCCAGTTCCACGCTTTCGCACCCAAGGCTTACCAAAAGTACAGAGGCAAGGTTTGGATTACGGCCGAGGCCAATCAAAACATTTGTCACGCGATTAATATCCAATGGTGTCTGGCAACAACCTTGTTGATGCAAAAATGGAACCGTACCAAGCACTTGGGATGATATTCTTTCTGCTACTTCGTTCGCGCAAACTACTGTAGAGATGATCCCTGTATAATTCCTGGTACCTACCTTTCCATTACCTCTCCTGTATCCCTTGAACTCCATAACTTAATCCTCAATTGTCCTTAAGGTCGCCTCGCCCGCGGAGACTCTCAATGTTATGGATGTGAGCGTGTGCCCCTAAGGGGATAGCGACCGTCGTTCGTCCGATGACTTCCCCATATTTGATGACAGTTTCGTCCTTCCCCAAATAACGGACAGCAAATTTGTGCCCGAAAGGGATTGCTTCTGAGACTTCCATCCGGAAACAACCGTCCTCTTTTCCAATCACTATTTCTTCATCCTTATGAATATCCCTCAAAGCAACTGCTACATTATCTTTGTCGTGAATCAGAATCGCATCTATTTTCATTCCGATCCCTCATAAATGAATGTTTCCCCCTCAATTTTTTGACCGCCCAGCTGATTCTTTACCACATCCTCCTTAAACCCATAAATCATCGGTGTATCTACAAGAAGGGCTCCTGCGATTGTAGTGTTCTGAGCCCTATTGCAGATGAGCGCTTTAGGAGCCTTTCCGCTCCTAGCTAGATAGTAGTATCCAAAAGTATCGCCTGCACCACCTTTCCCTGTTGGAAAGACTAGGATTTTGCCTTTCACATTCTTCCCTCTAGCTTCGTGGCCCACTTCGACAATGTCCCCCGTTTCCCAGTCCGTACCACCCCAGAAGGCGATAAGGTCCGCTGTCACAAGGGCTTCTCCCTCAACGGTTCCTAATTTCTTTATACTTTTTCCTTTTAGGACCTGTTTCATAGCACCCTTCCCTCCCATTTGCCTGTTAATGCGGTTCTAGCGCAATCCCTCGTACTTCCAAATCTCACCTTTCTCTTTCCTTCTGCCGAAAATCCTGCATAAAAGAAGTCCGCTTTAATGGAATTTGTCGCAATGACACCCGTCACCTGCGTTCCTGCAAAGGCAATGCACATATCGCAGGAGACAATACCTCCTGCGTTTAGAATTGAATGAACGTACCCCATATCCCTTGCTTGCTCTAAAAGCATTCGCGTTGTAACGGCAACCAGACTTACACCGTCTTTTATCTTCTTGCCATCGAGCTCTTCTGCCAGCTCTCTCAGTTCTCGAAGGGTCAGATGAGGGCAACCAAGTAGAATAAAATCTATATCTCTATCAGAAGTTGTGTTTGCCAGTTGATAGGCATCGACGAGTTCCTTTTTGCCAACCACATATTCTGCCTGGGGCTTTCTGCCCCCCAGTGCCGTTTCTAGACTCGGGGCTTCAGGCGAAACGCCAACTATGTGCATCACAGCCAACCCAGATTCAACTGCAATGACCGCAAAAAGATGCTTTAGGTCTGTTAACCCAATATTGCGAGGTATCCCAATAAAGACCGGTCTCTTCTCTCTACATAGTCTGCTCGAGGCAAGGCTGAAGGCATCCCAATCAGCATCGGTAAACTGCTCGAAATCGAGATCGTCCCCAAGACGTATTATAACTTCGCCAGGTCTGTTTTCTGAAAGGTGAGCGCCGGCCAAAGGACAATAACCTGTGATAGCAGCCGATAGGGAAGTAACCCCGTCATCTCGTTCGCATCGGGACCCGAACATCGTATTATACCAGAGGATAGAAATCGATTCGGCAATGCTCACATGTTCTCCAAACTTACCCGGCCTGACATAGAAAGGTAAGGCCGAATAGTTGGGAATCACACCAATCCGTTCATAAAAATCTGAAGCCGCACCCTGAATCTTATTCATTTCCGCAATCATGTCATCACTAAACTGCAGTGTCTTTGCGATCTCAAGGTCGCAGAATAGGGGTTCGATGGTTGCGGTAACCCTTAGGCGATCAATATCCATCGTCAGTTCATGGGTCATCTCGTGAGCCCAACGTCCTTGCCTGCCATAAGGGAAAAACATTATATCAGGCGGCATCAGGTGGGCATAAGAAATTTTTACCAACTCTTCGGCGCCTTGTGCTTCGCCAAGACCAACCAGAATCTCTATGGCTTTCTGAGTACCGTGCCCATACTTTCCTGACAACATGTCCTCTTGTTCTCTTTTTAACCGCATCTAATTTCCTCCTAAGATGTCACTTTTAAGCATTCGAACCCTAAATTCGCCGATGGCTCCATATCTCGCCAAATCTCAAGATCTTTAAATAATTTGTAGTAAGATTGGGCGACTTCTTGAACATTGAATCTTTCGCTGCATTTTCTGCCACCTATTGGGTCGCATCGGTTTGTAGGAGACCAGGTGTCTGCTTCGCGAGCTCGGTTATCGTCGCACCTCTTAACAGAAACTTGTTCCTAGCATCAATGCTTTCGTACTCCCATGATTCCTTTAGCACCTCCAGCGACGATCAATCCAGCAGTCTGTCTAAGAAGATCAAATATTATGTTTGAACAAATCCCATCTGTAAACACAAACTCAGATGGTAATAACAGAAGAGGGGAAAGGGAAACCAAGAATTTCTCATTACCCTATCAAATGAAAGAGTCATTGGAGCCTTGACATATTCTCTCCTTAATCTCTAGGTGCTGGCAGTAGAGTCTGTGCTAATGCTTCATTCAAATAGCCTACCCAGGGCAGACTGATCAATGCTAAAAGGCCCGAAAAAAGAAAGACCCACTCCACCCCAACTTTATCCGCCAGCGGCGTGGCAATGAAAATAGAGAGCAAGCTAATGGGGACCAAAATAGTGGGTGTTGAGCCAAATACTTTTCCTCTCAGGTGATCAGGCGTTATCCTCTGGACATCTGAATGAATGGCCACGTGGGCAATATAGAAAAAAAGGTTGGATAAGCCGATGAGTATGAGAGCCAAAAGAAAAGTATTAGAGATTGGCAAAAAAGTAAAAAATAGGTAGCTCGCCCCCAATCCTCCATAGACCATCGTCTTTCGGCTACATAAATTTTCGAAGCTTCCTGCAAGGAAGCTCCCAACAGCGCCTCCCAGAGCCAGGATGGTCATGAAAAGACTGTATTCCCCAGTGCCTCCCCCAAGATAGTTTTTGATGAAAACAATGAACAGCGGTAACTGAGAACTCAGAAATAAGCGCCAAAAAAATCCGATGAGGATAAAGAATCTTAATCCCTGCTGAGAGAAAACGAAGGAGATGCCGGCTATGAAATCTCGCCAATTCCAGTTTGCTCTTTTTTGATTAAAACTTTCAAAAGATGAAGAGCGGAATTGTAGAGTAAAAACCAGGATCAAAGATAGGGAAAAAAACAAGACAATGGCATTGAACGCCCACGCCATTGGCAGAGAAAGGATTAAAAACCCTCCGATCAAAGGCCCGCCGATCTTGCTTAGATTCAATGAGATCATAAAGGCTGAGTTTGCTTTGAAGTAATCTTCCTTGGGGAAAAGGTTCGTGATCAAAGCTACCCTCACAGTTCTTAGAAATGTGAAGAGCAGGGAAGCAAAGAACCAAAAGAGATAGAGCCAAAAAGCTTCGTGGAGGTATTTTAATATGAAAATCAAGATCGCCAGTAAAATATTGCAGGCGATAAAGATTTTTTTTCTTTCCCAACGATCCACACAAGTCCCTGCGATAGGGCCAAACATTACCAAGCAGAACATGAAGATGGCCGTGAATGCACCCATGCTCAAGGCTGTTTTCATCGAGTCAAAAAGAACGACCATCAGAACGAATTGAATAAGTTCAAAGCCAATAGCCGAGAGAGTATAGCCCAGCCAGTATCGGAAATAGGAAGTTTTTTCAAAAATTTTCGCAAACTGAGCGGTGAGCATGACCTGTACCCTTTTTGAGAACTAAGACTATTTCGCTTAAACCCGCTAAGACCGCCTATGCTTAGCGGTCATCGCAGAACGCAGCCTTCCATGTGCATCAAGGCGCAACCCTCAGCCAAACCTTCCATGGCCGCCACAAAAGGATCTACCCCCTCTTCCAGTGTAATCTTTGCCCAATTCATAGATTCCTCTTCCTCAAATAAATCCATGGCATGGTGCTGTCACGCGGGCAGTACTGATCAATTCAATTCAAAAGGCTCCTTTAAGCTTTTAAAATTTTGTAAAGAGTCAAAAAAGCGAGGGCCTATCCTCCCAGGCCTGACAGGGGTTTGCCTTCTGTATCAAGAACTTCGTAGTCGTCTCTTACATGGTGGACGTGGACCCGATTACCTTTTTTGATATCTTGAGTAGCAGTTCCGATAGGCTCATTGTATTTAATAGTCTTCTCTCCCGATTTGATATCAACACTTGTTAATCTTATCCGAGGAAATTTCGCTTTGGGTGTACCCTTGCTATATCCGAGAAAAAAATCTTAAAGATCGTACCGTCGATTATTTTGTTGATATTTCAATAATGCCCTCGGTGGCATCAACCTTCACATAATCTCCTGATTTTATGAGTTCGAATATATTCCTTTCTGGGCGATCCACAGTTGGAATCCCAGTAACTATAACCGCACCAGATAAAACAGGTTCACTCTCGAGGCAGATTATAGCAGCGGGCGCATTCCCATTTTTCTTTGCCGCCCAAGCAGCAAAATCGCCTCCGCTAGACCCTTTACCTGTAGTGCATACAAAAACCTTATTGGCAAGACTTTTGCCCTCTAAGGGATGGCGTGGAACAGGGACCTTACCGGTGGCGGGGTCTAAATCACCCAAAAAGGAAAAAGGTCCATTATAAACAACTGCTTCCCCCTCTGCCTTCCCATCACTTACAGTATGAGCTCTTATCTTCATTTTGGTACTTCTCCTTTCCATTTTCCTGTGATGGCAGCCTTGACACATTCTTCTTCTGTTCCGAAAAAGACCTTGACACCACATACCGTAGATAAATAATGGGCACATCGGGCTGAATTGGTAGCTGCACTCTTTGCCTGTTTCTCACCGGCAATATCCCGGCGTGTGAACGGGTTGGTGATTGAGGGGCAAACGGGCTGAAAATGTCCTCCGGCTTTCTCTATGATATCAGCCCACCCTTGCCGCCTGGCCAGCGCCTCAACCGGAGCTGAGGCACCTATCAGCATAGATGCCTTGAGTTTCTTTCCTTCGATGTGGTTAGCGATTCGACCTATCTCGTCAATGGTGGCATGGGGACACCCGAAAGCCACGTGCTCCACCACATCGCTATCCCAGACATTGAGCCTCTCCCAGGTTTTTGTCATCTCTTGCTTTCCCACCCGTATAACGTGTTCTGGTTTCTTTTCTCCTAAGGCTACCTCTAAGGTAGGGGCCTCAGGGGTAGTGCCAACAACATGAGCGAGAGTTACGGCCCCTGAGGTTGGCATCGATATCACCAGCGCCCGGGCAAAATCGAATGGAACATTAGGCGGCAAACCATTCACAGCCACCGGCTTGAATCCTGGTATCTGATCGCCAATGTAATAGCCTAAGCAGTGGTAATGGGAAAGCGTCCAATTAGTAACATCCAGACCATCAAGTTCTACCAAATGACTGGCATACCTGTTCTCGGGTAACAGCAAACCCATTAAAGGCGTCCGACCACAGACTGCGGCTGCCAGGGATATCAAAATTCCCATCCTGTCCACTCGTGCCCCGAAGAGGCTGTTGTTGGCAACCTGCATGCAGCTCCCACCCATTGAAACAATATCACCCTTGCGTGGCGTGATACCGAGGAGATACTCAGCGCAGGTTTCCGTACGGAGCCAACCCAATTCTAAGAATCGCTTTAGTTTCCTCTCATGCTCACCTGCCCAATTGTCAGCGAGAGGCAGTCCCCATTGCTTCCAGATCTCAGGTGAATAGGAGGGGTGGGTGGTAACCCGGTGTTGTGTTCTGCCAACCCTCTCTGTCATGAGATTCCAGAAATCCTCAGGGCAGAAATCATAGCTGATATGCCCATAGGAGATGGGGGCGAACTTTTCCGCGTCGAATGAGTCACCGTATTTTACCAAAAGCTCCATGGCCCTTTTTGTACCGGGGCCATATTCTCCATCCATCATCCTTTTCTCTTCATCAGTCAATAACATGGGACCCCCCTTTAATCCTTTGAATTCATTACAAAAAATTTAACCTATAACGAGTATTAGCTTAAAAATTCTTATGCTCTTATCCTCAGATAACCTTTTGGAATAAGATTCGGAATTAGGCCATCACAAGATGTAGCCAATACCTGAAGTTAAATGAACAGAATACCAGGATGATAAATATCACCGATAGTCATCTCTGGTGGATCGATTCCTTTTAACCATCCGCAGGATCAGGGACTTCATCCGCCCAAGATAGAAACCCTGATTTATCCCTGAAACAAAAAGATCATGAAAATATTCCCAGGAAGAAACTCTTTGGAACCCTCCGTTGCAATTAATCTGGGCTTTCATGCCCAAATCTTATAAACCCTTTATCAAACGCTCATCAGCAAGAGCTCGGAGATATCCTTGACTTCAATGCGGTCTTCATGATCTGTGGTCTTGATGGCATCTTTGATCTGTGTATAGCACCATGGACATGCTGTTGCGATGATCTCAGCTCCGCTCGTTAAAGCCTGCTCCAGTCTGAGGTGGGAGAGTCTTTCCACTTCCTCCACCTCGATATACATCCTGCCTCCTCCGCCTCCGCAACAGAGACTGTCCCTCTTGATTTCCTTCATCTCCATGAGTTTCACTCCTGGAATTTTTGAGATGATCGCTCTTGGGGCATCATAGATCTCATTCCTCTTGCCGAGGTAACATGGGTCGTGAAACGTAATCATCTTTTCGATTTTCTTCGATGGAGTCAGGGCCCGCTTCTCAATCTGATCGAAAAAATACTCTGTATAATGTTGAATCTTAAGCTTCTTGAAGGATTCGGGATATTCGGTTTTGAAGCTGTTGTAACAATGGGGAGAAACCGTTACCACTTGCTTCACCCCACTTTTGAGAATGGCCTCATTCATCTTGTCAGAAAGTTCTCCAAAAAGCCCCTCATCTCCAAGTTGCCGTGCCGGGTGACCACAACAGTTCTCCTCTTTTAAAATACCATAATTCGCCTTTTGTTTTTCCAGCAATAGGACAATCGAGCGCGCCACATTCTGTAAATCCTCTTCGTAGGAGGCAGTACACCCAATATATAACAGAGTCTCTGCCTTCCCATCGCCGGGAAGAAGTTTGTAAGTCAACTTATTCTCTTTTTCCAACGGCATCAACCAATCCATTCTCTTTGAAGCGGGTTTGCCATAGGGGTTGCCGTATTTACCAAGATACCCTAATACCTCTTTATGGGTAGCCCCAGGGCCAAGCGCTTTCTCCAACAGGATTTTGCGTCCACATTCGACAAGATCCGCTACTGGAATACCAGCGCTCACATCCTTACACCTGAGAACACAACTACTACATGTCGTGCAGGAATAGAGAATGTTTACGAGTTCATCTTTGACTTCCTTCCCCAGGAAATCCCAGTGCAGGGCATAATAGATACTCTGCAACAAACCGGAGGGCCCATTGATCATAAACCCTTTCATCGACCTGAACAAAGGGCACGCTGTAAAACAAAAATTGCAATTGATACATTTGATACCCCATTCTTTGATCTCACCTTCAAGGCTCTCTATCCATTTATCTTGCTCTGCCATATTCGCCTCCTTACCGTCTTTGAATTTTTAACGATAACCTTCCAGAACCCCTGGATTCAGGATGTTATTCGGATCGAAGGTCGCTTTTATCCTCTTCACTAAATCGTAAGACGTCTGTCCATATCTCATAATGAAGAAGTCCTTCCGTTTTGAAAATTGTCCCCACTCTCGACCGCAGGTTCCATATTTCGTATGAAACTCAGCCTCTCTCTTATACAAAAGTCTACTGAGTTCCCACATTCGTTCATCCCCTAAATCCGGGGGAATGATAAAGGATGGATGGAAGGATAGTGCGCCAATATGACCAAATAGATAATTGGTCAGGTCTTCGAGGTAAGGAACTCCCTTATTGAAGTTGGCGGCTTCTTCCATCCCCTCCTCAAATGTTGCCAGGTTACATACAGCTTCACAAACAAGCAGTCTTCCTTTTAAATTATTCATCAAAAATGGGATCGTTGATTCACGAGCAGTCCATACCTTTTCCCATCGCACCATATCTGTCACCGGCTCTGCATAAATCGGATTTTCCTTCTTATAGACGTCCATTAACATAACTGTCTTCTTGTCAGCGATCTCTTTCTCCCGGTCATAACTGACGAAAAAAATCACATGGCCCGGAGGTGCTTCCATACCCTTATTCGTATACCCAATCGTGGCGACATTACGATCCAAAAATTCAGTAAAAATCGGTATCGGCACTTGTTCGCGATACATCCGCTTTACACCGCGGGCGACAGGGGCCAGTTCGGAGAAACAAGCGATCCCATACGAATATTGAATCTTTGGCACCAGCTCCATGCGCGTCTTGGTAACCACCCCAAAAAGACCGTCCCCTCCAACGAACCATTTTGTTAAGTCTGTCCCTGCCGGCTTCCCAACCCCATGGGTCCCCGTCTCAATAATCTCGCCTGTCGGCAAAACCACCTCAACTGCCAAGATATAATCCCCCGGCTTTCCTATGGCGGTTTCAATGAGGTGAGCGCCGGTATTATTGGAAGTTGCCCCCCCAAAGCTGGCAATATGTTTGGCTCCGATCACGAGGGGGAGAAAATAACCTCTCTCGGCAAGCAGATCCTTGGCCTCCTGGTTCCTGATCCCTGCGCCTGCCTCAAAGTATCCCCAATCCTCCTTGATTTCAAAAGTCTTCATCCTTGAGGTAAATATTACTATTCCAGGTCTGTCGGGCCGCGATGCGCCAATTAACTGGGTGCCGGATCCCCGGACATACACCGGTATTTTTTCTTTATTGGCATATTTAAGAATTTCAGAGACATCTTGGCTTGTTTTGGGTAACACCACAGCAATGGGGAGATTATTCATATCAGCATGATATGGATAAGCATCCAAAGATTGTTTGATCTTCTCAAACCTGCTGGTCGATACGTAGTCCGGCCCAACAATGCCCTCCAGAAAAGAGACAATCTCTTTTTCTCTTTTATCCGTGCTCATTTGGTCTCTCCTTTCTCCTTTAATTAAGGAAGCCGAAAAATTGTTTTAAATGAAGAATGCTAATTGCGGATAGGCTTACCTTGTGTAAATTAGCACAATCTTATATATGTCAAAAAGAAAATCTTGTCAACAACAAATTGAAAAAACTCACGAAACTCAAAAAATGTTTTCGGGTTGTTGGGAAGATAAAAGAAGATAAAAACGGATAGGACCGGTAGGCCTTAATTGAATTAATCATTCGATGACAGAGGAGAGAGGAACGATTTCGATTCCCTTTTCCCTCATTTTGGGAATCATCTCTTTAATCGCTTTAAGCGTCGAGGGATAGGGGTGGCCGATCCCGATAGCCTTTCCTGTAGTAAGGGAGAGGTGGGTTAGTTTCTCAAGTTGCTCTCTTATATCTTCTGGATCTTGCGAATGGTCAATAAAAAGGCTTCTTTCCGCTGCCTTTAAGCCTATGGATTCGGCCGTCTGGAGACCCACCGTCTGAGGCGTGGTCCGACTATCCAAGAAAAAAAGGCCCCGTTTCTTCAATTCTGTCAGGACGACCCTTAGCTTTTCAGGATCCTCCATCAATCGGGACCCCATATGATTACTCACCCCTTTAATGTAAGGAATCGCCGCGATATCCTTAGAGAGCTGTTGCCGTAGCCTCTCTTCATCCATCTCACAGAGGAGAACCCCGTCTCCCGGTTTGGTCTTTGGATAACCATGGGGCTCCATTGGAAGATGGAGGATGATCTCCTTCCTCTTTCGGTGGGCCTGTTGGGCAATGATTTTGGAATAAGGGGTAAAGGGAAGTATCGAGAAGGTGATGGAAGCATCCAAGTCGAGGACTTCTTGAGCGATATGGTTTTCTCCTCCGAGATCATCGATCACGATGGCAACCTTGGGCCGAAGGGCAGCCCTGATCGTTGGGGTTCTTGCGTAAACAAAGGTGAGCCGATGGGTGATTCGATTTTGAATCCTTATTTCTAAGTGAAGAGCCTCAGATAATGGAGAAGACTTCATCGTAACGGGTCTCCCGAGCGTAGAGAGACTGCGCTTGAAATTTTGTTCGATCGAAGAAAAAGGAAGGGATCTTGGGAGCTGGATTTTGAAGAGAGACTCTCCCCAAGCGAAGTCGCCTTTCCTCCTTAAAGAGGAGCGTTGAAGGAGGATATCCTTTTTCGGTACGCCAAGTTCGTAGAGTTGTCCTCGGATGATCTGATCGACGAGAAAAACTTTTTGAGAAAAGGCCTCTGAGGAGAGAGGTCTCTCCTGAATGAAATAAATATATCCGCCAATGGTCAGAAGAGACCCGATGAGGAAGGAGATAAGGTAACCGATCCAGCGATTCCTTCTCCCCCGCTTTGATCGTCCTCTCCTTGCCATTATTTTCCTTTGGCCGTATTCTTAAAGATGTCCCAACTTTTCAGGAGCTCAAGGGCCCGTTCGAGTTGAGGATCGTCCGGCTTCTTCGGTTTCGTCTCTTCCCTCTTGGGCTTCTCTTTCGGCGGTCCTTTCTCGATATCAGTCAAATGTCTTTCCAAATCCTTTTCGGTGGGGTGTCTAGGAAGGGCTGTGGCCTTTTCCTCTTCAGGAGGCAGAGGTTTGACGATGATATCCGGCATAACCCCTTTGGCCTGAATGGAACGGCCATTGGGGGTGTAATATCTTGCCGTCGTCAATCTCAGCCCCGATCCGTCTTTCAAGGGGAAGATCGTTTGAACCGACCCCTTTCCAAACGTCTGAGTCCCGACGAGAATTCCCCGACCGTGATCCTGAATGGCTCCGGCAACAATTTCAGAACCGCTCGCACTCCCGCCATTGACCAACACGACCAAGGGATACCGGGTGGCCGTCCCTTGAGAACGAGCGTGAAATTTCATCTTCTGTTCTTCTCTTCTTCCCTCCATGGAAACAATCAGGCCTGATTCGATAAAACGGTCTGCCACCTTGACCGCCTGATCTAAGAGGCCCCCGGGGTTATTCCGAAGATCGAGGATCAAACCTTTTATTGCCCCTTTGCTCTCGCCCTCCAGTGACTTCAGGGCCTTTTCAAACTCACCCTCTGTCTTCTCCTGAAATTGGGAAAGACGAATATATCCATACTGTTTCTCCAGCAATTCAAACCGAACACTTCGGATGGGTATGACGTCCCGTGTCAGCGTGAAATCGCGGGGTTTTGCAAAACCTTCTCTCATGATTGTGATGGTAACCTTCGTTCCCTTCGGACCTCGCAATCGTTTGACACTATCCATGAGGGTCAAATTTTTTGTTGACTCCCCATCGATCTTCAGGATCTGATCTCCTGCTAAAACTCCCGCCCGGAAGGCCGGGGTATCTTCAATAGGGGAGACGACGGTGAGAACGCCGTCTTTGATGGTGATCTCGATTCCCAGCCCCTCAAATCGTCCCTTCGTCTCTTCCTGCATCTCCTTATACATGTTGGGAGGCATGAAGGCAGAATGGGGATCAAGGGTCTCCAACATCCCTTTGATGGCTCCATAAACCAGGTCTTTTGAATTCGTCTCCTCCACATATTCCTTTTGGAGCAGACCGATGACATCCGTGAAAATCTTCAAATCTTCATAGATGGTATCGGAGCGGGCCGAGACTTTGTAGGACCGACTCAGTCCTATCGTGATCCCCAGAAGGAAGACCAGCGAGATGGCTAAAATAATCTTGAAATTTCTCATACCATTCCATCGAGACATAAGAACCTCCTTTATGATGTTCCCTATCCGTCCTTTTTCAGTAGCAGAAACATGACGGGGACCCCTACCAATATCGGACTAATATACATTATGCCTTTTTTCGTACCTTTTCTGCCAGAGGCGAATGGAGTACGTTTCGGTCGTCATTTCCTGATCTTTTTTTTCTCGTCATGAAGGGATACTGTTCTTTCCGGATGCAAGATCCAATTCATGGGATCCTGAGGTTTTCCTCGATGGCGAATTTCGAAATAGAGACAGGGTCCTTTCAAGGACCCTGCGCTGCCTACCCGGGCAATCGTCTCCCCCTGAGCAACCGTATCTCCCTCTTTCTTTAACAACTGAGAACAATAGGCGGAGACCGTAAAGGTGTGATCTCCATGGTCGATGATGACCATATTCCCAAATCCTTTGAACCAGTCGGCATAGAGGACTTTTCCAGGGAGAATCGCTCGAACTTCTGCCTCCATGGGCGCTTTGATTTCAATCCCGTTTTGCCCTTTTTCTTTAAATTGACTGATCACACTCCCGTGAACAGGCGGAAGGAACTTCCTTTCTGGGGAATAGGGTTTTGATCTCTTATAGGCGAGAACGCTCTTCTCTCTTTCCAATTTTCCAACGAGAGTCTGAAGTTCCTTTGCCCTCTCTTCCAATTCTTCGATGACCTTCTGGGTCAAGGCCTTTTGATTTTGTATTGACTTCAACAGGGCCTGCTTCGTTCCCCTAACCTTTCTGATCTCCCCCTTCTTCACCTCTACCCCAGAGATATTCCGCTGCCATTGTGATTGATCCTCAATCAAGTCCTCCTGATATCTCTCTTTCAGGGCTAATTGATCCCAATGCGTGTTGACCAGGCGAGTATCATGATCAATGATAACCCTTAGATATTTATCGATTTTCAACAGATCGAGATAGGATTGCGAGGTGAGCAGAAAAATCCCTGGACGAATCCTTCCCATCTTATAAAGAGCAATCCATCTGGAAGAGAGCTCTTCTCTGGTTCGTTTGATCTCTTGATTGATGCTAAGGATCTGATTGTTCGTTTGATGGAGTCTCCGTTTCGTCTGAGCAAGCTGCGACTCCATCTTTTTCAGCTCCTTCTCTCTCTTATGAAGTTCAGCGTCGGTGGTGGTGAGTTCTTTTTGGATGTCTTTGAGGTCCTTCTTCTTCTGATGGATGTCCTTCTCAATTTGGTCAGGCTGCACGGCCCAAAGATGAGATGTCCAGACGGGAAAAATCCATCCCATCAAGACCCACCCGACCAGAAGAAGTTTCCAACTTTTCATCAATGAATCATACCCTGTATTTCAAGAACCTCATGGAAGCCGCAAAACTTCCAAAAAAACCGAGGACCATTCCACCCAAGATGATCATCACAATCTTCTCCGGTGGCAGAAATAGGATGGGGATCTCTGTTAACCACTCCTTGATCGAAGGCGTAATATAGAGAAAAAAGACGTGATACAACAACACCTTGTAATAGAAGTAGAAGAGGAAAAGGATTGCCAGACCTGTTCCGAGGAGGCCTTGAATGAGGCCTTCGACATAGAAAGGGACTTGGATAAAGGCAGGGCTTGCACCCAAGATATACATGATCTCGATCTCATCTTTTCGGGAAGAGATGGTCAGTTGAAGGGTATTAAAGGTAATGAAAATGATTCCAATGAGGAGGAGTCCTCCAAGAACCCACTGGGTTAGTCGGAAGACATGGACGACAGCGGAAAAGGTCTCAACCCATTGCTGACCGTATTGGATCTCCTCGATCTGGGGGAACCGTTTCAGCTGGTAGACCACTTCCTTGATGCTCATGGAGTTACGGAAATGCTTTTTTAAACGAATCTCGAAAGAAGAAGGAAGAACCCCCGGTTGAATTCCTTCGAGAAGATTCTTCTGACTGCCCAGCTTTGATTCCATAAAGGTCATCGCATCGTAGGGAGAGACATAATTGACTGTCTCAATTCCTTCGAGCTGCCGGGTCTCCTTAAGGAGTGATTCGATTTCGCTCATAGGAATCCCCTTTTTCAGATAGGCGATAACCTCGATCTTGTCCTCCCAGATCCTTAGGAAGGAGGTGAGGTTATGAGCGATCAGGGAGAAGGACGAAAAGAGGAGCATTGAGATTCCGATGATAGCGATGGTCGTCAGATTCGGAAAGAGGTTTCTTCTCATGTTCTGGAGAGCTCGTCGTATCACATAACGGAGAAAAAAGATCATGCCTCTGTTCTCGCTCCCTCTTCAGGCTGAACCGCTCACCTTCCTCCCTTTTAAGAGATAAATGGCTCGATAGGGATAACGCTGGATCAAATCCATATCATGGGTCGCAAAAACGATGGTGGCTCCTCTGTGATGGAGATCCGTGAAGATCTGCATCACATCAAGGGTCATTGGGTCGTCCAAATTTCCTGTTGGTTCATCGGCCAGCAGGAGGGGGGGATCATTGACCAGAGCCCGAGCAATCGCTACCCGTTGCTGCTCTCCCGCCGAGAGAGAAAGGACTGAGTCTCCCTCCCTCTCTTGAAGACCTACCCGACTCAAAATCTCGAAGACCTTCTTCTTGATCTCCTTTTGGACGTGTCCGGTCACCTCCAGGGAGAAAGCAATATTTTCACCCACGGTGCAATCCTGCAGCAGTTTAAAATCCTGGAAAACCATTCCCATTTTCCTTCTCAACAGATGGATCTCTCTAAAACCCTTTTGGGTGATACGAACTCCATTGACGACAACCTCTCCACTCGTTGGCCTCTCTGCGCAGAAGAGGATACGGAGAAGAGTTGTCTTTCCAGAACCACTGGGTCCGGTGATAAAGATAAACTCCCCCACCGAGATTTCCAGGGTAATATCCGAGAGGGCAGTGATCTGGCTAGGGTAGGTTTTAAAAACATGGGTCATCTGGATCATATTGCAATTCAAACTAACACGAACTCCCTTTTTTTTCAAGAAAATGAAAGAGTTAGTCCACTTCGCCCCCTCTTCCATGAGCTGCAAGGTTTCACTCACTTCAATTTCAAGTTCTTAAAAAGATCTCCTAAAGTCCCCAGCGTTCCGCCCTTATCCCCTTGCTCAAGAAACTTTTTGTAGTCCTCCCTATCCTCTCTTTCTTCCATCACCCTCTGTGACAATCGTATTCTTCCCTTTTCATCTATGGAGATGATCTCCACCTGAATCTCCCTGCCTCTAGGAAACTTCTTCTTAACATCCCCCTTTTCAGAGTCTCTTATCTCCTCCACGGGAAGCAGGCCTCTTGCCTTTGGTCCAAATTGCGGGAGGCGCACAAAAAGACCATACGGCTTATTGTCGTCAACAATTCCTTTCAGGATCTGCCCCACTTCAAGGTGCGCCTTATCCGATCCCTCCTCTGTCATCCTTTTCTTGATGGTCGCCTCTTTGATAGACAAGGAGATGCGGCGCATGTCCCGGTCTATTTGCATGACCAAAACATCGACCCTATCCCCTTCATGAAGAAATCTGCTCGGATGAGAGATGCGTTCATAGCTGATTTCAGAAATATGGACAAGGCCATCCACACCGGGAGCCACCTCAACAAAGGCCCCGAAATCTGTAATTCTGGAAACCTTGCCACAGAGGATTTCCCCCTCTTCAAACCCAAGGCCCTTTTCCCACGAGTCAGGTTCCAACGCTTTGATGGAGAGGGAGACTTTAGGCCGGCCTTCTTTGTCAGGCTCGATCTTCATTACTTTTACCCTCACCGGCTCGCCAGGTTTGAGAATCTCAGAGGGATGGCCTATTCTTGCATGGGAGATCTCAGAGATATGAACCATCCCTTCAACCCCTCCAAGATCCACGAATGCGCCAAACTCTGTCAGTTTCGTAATCTTTCCCTCACACTCAAGGTCGGGCTTAAGTCTCTCCAAGGTCTCTTTGGATTTCTTCTCCTTCTCTTCCTCCAGGAGCGCACGTCTGGAGACGATGACATTCCTCCCTCTCTCTTTGATCTCCATGATGTGAAACGGATACCTCGCTCCAATATGATTCTCAGGCTTTTCGCAGAACTGGAGGTCGATCTGGCTTAAAGGACAAAAGGCACGAATGCCAGAAAGATCAATTTCGAAACCTCCCTTAACAACACCCGAAACTCTTCCTTCAACAGGAATGAAGTTTTGTTGCGCCTCCCGTAAGATCTCGAGGGCATCGGCACCCTGAACTCTCATGCCCTTGGTGAGACGGATTCCATCCCGAATCGAAGCAACCCTCATTTCAACCCAATCTCCTTGCTTGACGGTA